>Ga0209911_100096_pt1 | contig 79370 bp, 72 predicted proteins | sample FECB21metaG_FD_188301 | JGI IMG/M metagenome (GOLD analysis project Ga0209911, IMG submission 188301) | Cyanobacterial communities from the Joint Genome Institute, California, USA - FECB-21 (SPAdes) (version 2) | ecosystem: Environmental > Aquatic > Thermal springs > Hot (42-90C) > Microbial mats...
CGGCGGTTGCGCTTGGCTGGGATGTTGGCGAAGCCTCCCTGAGCGGTGATCCGGCTGCGAATAGCATCGCTGTCATAAGCCTTGTCGGCCAGAAAGGTGCTGCCGCTTGGCACGGCGGCCAGCAGACCCTCAGCCTCACGGCAATCGCTGGCCTGGCCTTCGGACAGATGCAGCCTGATCGGCAGACCGCGACCATCAACCAGCGCGTGGATCTTGGTTGTCAAACCGCCCCGGGAACGTCCCATGCAGCGATTTGGGTCCCCCTTTTTAGGGTCGCACCGTGCTGGTGAACCCGAATGGAAGAACTGTCGATCATGACCAACTCGCCGTCGAAGGCTTGGCTCACCGCTTCGAGAAGCCTGTCCCACACACCGGCTTTGCGCCAGCGCACGAAGCGGTTGTAGCAGGTGGTGTGTGGGCCATAGCGCTCGGGAATATCAGCCCAAGGACTGCCCGTGCGAAAGCGCCACAATATCCCGTTGATGACCCGCCGGTCATCCACCCGCGGCACCCCACGAGGCTTGTTCGGCAACAACGGCTCAATCACCAGCCACTCGTCATCGGTCAGTTCAAATCTGCGACGCGTCATCCAAAGCTCCTTCCCGAAGCCTTGAATCAACCGCGCTCAGTCCGCGCAAGTCAGTTTATGAGTTTACGACCTAGCCCCTGCGCCGGGGCATGCGATAGGGCAGCATGAATTGCACGAGCCCTGAGGAAAAGCGGACAAGATCAAGGCTTTCCTGCACGGCTACCACTTCCTCGCCCAAAAAGCGCGAGGCCAGTTCCGAGCGGGCGTAGAAGGGCGTGTCCTCCCAGGTGCGGCGCACCCGGGCGACCCCGATGTCCGACCGGGTGCGCCGTGCGATCCGCCAGCGGCTGCGCGGCAGGTGCGCGATCGGCGGCAGATCTACCGGCTCGGGCACGCCGTGGCGATCGAACCGCAGGGCGCTGGCAAACAGCGAGCCATCGCTGCGCTCGCCCTCGTAGCACACCAGCGCGCCTTGGGTGAGGTGCGCGCGCGACCAGTGCCAGGCGCGAAAGCCGGCCTCGAGCGGCTCGGCCCCGCGGTTGTGATCGAGATAGGCCTTGCCCTGCCAGCTGAGCGCCGGCGACTCCATGTCCACCTCGATCCGCGCGCGCGGGGCGAGGCAGTGCCAGATGTGCTGCTCGCGCGCATCGAGCGCAAAGGCAGCGCGATTGAGCGCCTCGGGGATCACCCGCACCCGCCCGGCGACCCGCCGCTGCCAGGGGACGAACAGGCGCGTGTCGCCCTCCTCGATGGTGATGGTGAGCGCCCCATTCTCCCAGCGCATCGCGCTTGGCCCGATGGTGAGCAAGGCCGCCTCGCGCGCCAGCGCGCTGCGCCCGCGCTCGGTCATCACCCAGCGCTGCGCCGGGCCATAGAGCGCGACGTTGAGCGCGGCATGATCGAGCGGATCGCGCCGCCCGGCGCGCCTGTAATAGGGAGAAAAGACGCTGCCGACAAAGGCGATGATCGTCAGCGCGTGCTGCCCGTCGTCGCTGATGGCATCGACATACCACCAGGCATAGCCACCGGGCGGGATGTCCTCATCGAAGCGAGGTCCTTCGCGATCAGCCGCGCCGCCAGCTGCCCGGACAAGGCTGCCATGGGGACGCCGGCCGCCGGATGGGTCGCCCCGCCCGTGCAGAACAGGCCCGGCAGGCGGGTGCGCGGCCCCTGTCGCTGGAAGGAGGCCGCCCAGCCGTGCGACGCCCGCCCATAGAGCGCGCCGCCCGTGGCCGGAAACAGACGCTCCCATTCCTGCGGGGTCATCAGCTGGTGCGGCAGCGGCTGCTCGAGCGTGAGCCCGCATCGCTCGAGCCTTGCCATCATGGCCTTGGTGCATCGCGCTCTCTCCTCTGCGCTGTAGCTATGGGTGTCGCCATCGGCCGGGGCATTGACGATGATCTGCAACCGCTCGCGCGTGCCCGGCGGCGGGGCGCCCCCGGTAAGCGTCGGGGGCCGGTCGATGGCGCAGACATAGACCGTGGGATCAGACGGCGGCGCGCCCGCGGCGATCTCGGCAAATTCGCGGGCGTAATCGCGCGAGAAAAAGACGTTGTGGTGATTGAGGGCAAAGCCATCAGTTCGGGCATGGGCATACCAGACCAGCGCCGAGAGCGAGCGCGCGCGGGGCGGCAGCGGCGCCACCGCGCGCGCCGCCGCTGCGCCAAACCGCCCGGTGGCAAGCGCCGCAGGATCGGCGTTGCAGATGACGATATCAGCGGCGATCTCCTCGCCGCTGGCAAGGCGCACCCCGCTCGCGCGCCCGCCGCTGACCAGCACCTCGGCCACCGCCGCGCCGGTGCGCACTTGGGCGCCCTGGCGCGCGGCAAGCTCGGCCAGCGCCCGGGCGAGCGCGTGGATCCCGCCCGCGATCACCCACACCCCGCGCGCCTCGACATGCGCGATCAGCATCAAGGTGGCCGGGGCAGCAAAGGGCGAGGAGCCGCAATAGGTGGCATAGCGGCCAAACAGCTGGCGCAGCCGCGGATCGGCAAAATGCCCGCCCAGCGCATCCCACATGCGGGTGAAGGGACGCATCGCCAGCATCTCGCCGAGCCGCGCCGGGCCGATCCGCCACATCATCGGCAAGGGCGTGCTGGCCTTGTCGCCGCGCAGGAAAGGCTCTTCCAGCACCGCAAAGATGCGCGCCGCCTCGGCGCAGAAGGCGCGGTAGCCGCGCGCCGCTGCGGCCCCGGCAAAATCCCCGATCGCCGCTTCCGAACGGCGCGGATCGGCAAAGAGATCGAGCACGGTGCGATCATCCCAGGCGTGGCGGGCGATGACCTCGGCAGGGGTCACCCCGACATCATCCTCAAGCCGCGCACCGCAGGCCGCAAACACCTCGTCAAACACCTCGCGCAGGGTGAAGACCGTCGGTCCGCCATCGATCTCGGCGCCGTCCACGCTCACCCGGCGCGCCTTGCCGCCGACCCAGGCCTCCTTTTCCAGCACCGTGACCTCGGCCCCGCGCGCGGCGAGTAAGGCGGCGCTCACCAGCCCGCCAATGCCTGCTCCGATCACGGCGACTCGCCTCGTCACGCGCCACTCCTCCGGTCACGTCCGGGCTTTATCATTGACCTTACGCTCTCATCTGTCCAATGATTTGGACATATGGCCCGAGCCGAGACCCGATGAAGCGCCTTTGGGCTGCCTTGAAGCTGGGCTATGTCGCGCGCCGCAACCGGGTGTTTGGGGCGCCGCGCTTCCAGCATTGGGCCGCGCGCCTGCCGCTGGTGCGCTGGATCGCCCGCAGCCGCGCGCGCGGGGCCTTCGATCTTTTGGCCGGCTTTGCCTATGCCCAGGTGCTGCGCGCCTTTGTCGAGGGCGGGCTGTTTGCGATCCTTTCGCAAGGCCCGCTCGGCCATGCCGAGATTGCCGCGCGCATGGGCCTGTCGCCCGCCGCCGCGCTCACCCTGCTACGCGCCGGACGGGCGCTGCGCCTCGCCGAGGAAGTTCTGCCGGATCAATGGATGCTGGGCGAGCAGGGGGCGGTGTTTGCCAGCAATGCCGGGGTGCAGGCGATGGTGCGCCACCACCGGCTGCTCTATGCCGACCTTGCCGATCCGCTGGCGCTGCTGCGCGCCGATCGCCGCGCGCCCACCGAGCTCAGCCGCTTCTGGAGCTATGCCGGGGCGCTCCACGGCGCGGGCGAGCGCGGGGCCGCGACGCAGGAATATTCCGAGCTGATGGCCGCATCGCAGCATTTCGTGGCGGGCGAGGTGCTCGCTGCGGTGCGCTTTGCCCGCGCGCGGCGGCTGCTCGATGTCGGCGGCGGGCACGGCGCCTTTCTCGCTGCGGTGGGCGCCGCGCACCCGCACCTCGATGTCGGCCTGTTCGACCTGCCCGAAGTCGCCGCGGTCGGCGGCGCGCGGCTCGCGCAGGTGCTGGGTGAGGAACGGGTCACCATCCATCCGGGGGATTTCTTCCGTGACCCCATCCCCGAAGGCTACGACATGGTCGCGCTGATCCGCATCCTCCACGATCACGACGATGCCCCGGCAGCGGCGCTGCTCGCCAATATCCGCCGCAGCCTGGCCCCCGGCGCACGCCTGCTGATCGCCGAGCCGATGGCGCGCGTCCCCGGCGCCGAGGCGATGGGCGAGGCCTTTTTCGGGCTTTACCTCTGGGCGATGGGCTCTGGCCGCCCGCGCAGCCCCGGCGAGATCGCCGCCATGTGCCGGGCGGCGGGATTCGCCGCGGCACGGCCCGTCGCCACCGCGCAACCGGTCAACGCAAGCGTGGTGCTGGCCCGCGCCTGAGAAAACTTGTCCAATTAAATTGACAGTTGTTTGCGTAAAGCGTAGCAAACAAGAGGGAGAACGCAGCGATAGGATTCCCGACTCGACTGCGCTGTCGCTGGCACTCGGAGAGAACGAGGCGATGAACACGCTGGCCGTCATTCTCGAAGCACCGCAGCGCCTGTCGCTGCGCGCGCTCGAGATGAAGCCGGTGGAAGACAGCGACGTGCTGGTCGAAATCGCCTTCAGCGGGATCAGCACCGGCACCGAGAAACTCCTGTGGAGCGGGCAGATGCCGCCCTTCCCCGGCCTCGGCTATCCGCTGGTCCCGGGCTACGAATCGGTCGGGCGGATCGTCGATGCCGGCCCGGCGGCGCGCGGGCGCATCGGCGATTGGGTGTTCGTGCCCGGCGCCAACTGCTTTGCCGGGGCGCGCGGGCTGTTCGGCGGCACGGCCCGGCGGGTGGTGGTGCCTTCGGCGCGCGCTCTGCCGATCCCCGAACATCTGGGCGAGGCCGGGGTGCTGTGCGCGCTTGCGGCGACCGCGCTTCATGCGATCAAGGGCGGCTTTGCCCGCGCCGCGGCGCTGCCCGATCTCATCATCGGCCACGGCGTGCTCGGCCGGTTGCTCGCCCGCATCACCCTCGCGCTCGGCGGCGCGGCGCCCACGGTGTGGGAGGTGAGCCCCGCCCGCCGCAGCGGCGCGGTCGGCTATCAGGTGATCGCGCCCGAGGCCGACGCGCGCCGTGACTATCGGGCGATCTATGATGCCAGCGGCGATGCCGGCCTCATCGACACGCTGGTCGAGCGCCTTGCCAAGGGCGGCGAGATCGTGCTCGCCGGCTTCTATTCCGAGCGGGTGAGCTTTGCCTTCCCCGCCGCCTTCATGCGTGAGGCCCATTTTCGCGTCGCGGCCGAATGGCAGCCGGGCGACCTTGCTGAAACCCGGGCGCTGATCGAATGCGGCCGGCTCGACCTCAAGGGCCTCATCACCAACCGCCGCCCCGCCGGAGAGGCGCTCGAGGCCTATCCCCAGGCCTTCAGCGATCCTGCCTGCCTCAAGATGGTCCTCGATTGGAGCCAATGCTGATGTCCGTGCTCGACACCCAGGCAGCCGCGCTGCGCGAGGAAGCGGGCCTCGAACCCGATCCGGTCCACACCGGGGAGGTGACCAAGCAGACCCAGATCATCGCCATCTATGGCAAGGGCGGCAGTGGCAAGAGCTTCGCGCTTGCCAACTTGAGCTACATGATGGCCCAGCAGGGCAAGCGGGTGCTGCTGATCGGCTGCGATCCCAAGAGCGACACCACCAGCCTGTTGTTCGGCGGCAAGGCCACGCCTTCGATCATCGAGACCTCCTCAAAGAAGAAGCTCGCTGGCGAGGAAGTGCGGATCGAGGACGTGTGCTTCCAGCGCGACGGTGTCTTCGCGATGGAGCTGGGCGGGCCCGAGGTCGGGCGCGGCTGCGGCGGGCGCGGCATCATCCACGGCTTTGAAACGCTCGAGAAACTCGGCTTTCACGAGTGGGGCTTCGATTACGTGCTGCTCGATTTCCTCGGCGACGTGGTGTGCGGCGGCTTTGGCCTGCCGATCGCGCGCGACATGTGCCAGAAGGTGATCGTGGTCGGCTCGAACGACCTGCAATCGCTCTATGTGGCCAATAATGTGTGCCACGCGGTCGAATATTTCCGCAAGCTCGGCGGCAATGTCGGCGTCGCGGGCATGATCGTCAACAAGGACGATGGCACCGGCGAGGCCCAGGCCTTTGCCAAGGCGGTGGGGATCCCGGTGCTCACCGCCATTCCCGCGCATGAGGACATCCGCCGCAAGAGCGCCAATTACCAGATCATCGGCTATCCCGGGGGTGAATGGGGCGGCCTGTTCGAGGAGCTGGCAACCAATGTCGCCAAGGCCCCGCCGCTGCGCCCCACCCCGCTTTCGCAGGACGAGCTGCTCGGCTTGTTCAGCCCCGATCAGGTGGGCGGCGCGATCGAGCTGATCCCGGCCACCCAGGCCGACATGCGCGGCGGCACCTTCGAGACCCGCCCGAGCCTGGAGGTGATCTACGACGAGGCATGAGCAGTCCGGCCGCCTTTGACGCCCCGCGCGCCCCTGACCGGATCGAGCTCGATCCGGCGCTGGCGGGCGGCTGTGCCTCGAAGGAGACGATGCGCGAGGCCGCGCGCGCCGCGGGCAAGAGCGACCTGCTCGATCGCTATGCTGCCGATTATCCGGTTGGCCCGCATGACCAGCCGCAATCGATGTGCCCGGCCTTCGGGAGCTTGCGGGTGGGACTCAGGATGCGACGCACCGCCACCGTGCTCTCGGGCTCGGCCTGCTGCGTCTATGGCCTTACCTTCACCTCGCATTTCTATGGGGCACGGCGCACGGTCGGCTATGTCCCGTTCAATTCCGAAACCCTGGTGACGGGCAAGCTGTTCGAGGACATCAAGGAGGCGGTCGAGGGCCTGGCTGATCCTGCACTCTATGATGCGATCGTGGTCACCAACCTGTGCGTGCCCACGGCGAGCGGGGTGCCGCTCAGGCTGCTCAAGAAGCAGATCAACGGGGTGCGGATCATCGGCATCGATGTGCCGGGCTTTGGCGTGCCCACCCATGCCGAGGCCAAGGACGTGCTCGCCGGGGCGATGCTCGCCTATGCCCGCGAGGAAGCCATGGCCGGCCCGGTCGCTGCCCCGCGCGAACGCGCAGACAAGCCCACCGTCACGCTGCTCGGCGAGATGTTCCCGGCCGATCCGGTGGTGATCGGGCAGATGCTCGAGCCGCTTGGCCTTGCCGCCGGCCCGGTGGTGCCCACGCGCGAGTGGCGCGAGCTTTACGCCGCGCTCGATTGCGCGGTCGCGGCGGCGATCCACCCCTTCTACACCGCCTCGATCCGCGAGTTCGAGGCCGCCGGGCGCCCGGTGATCGGCTCGGCCCCGGTCGGCGCCGATGGCACCGCGGCCTGGCTGCAGGCGCTGGGCGAGGCGCTCGGGCTGCCGCAGGCGAAGGTCGATGGGGTCAAGGACGCGATGATCGGCGCTTGCCGCGCGGCGCTCGAGAAAATGCCGATCACGGGGCGGATCACGGTCTCGGGCTATGAGGGCTCGGAACTGCTGGTGGCGCGCCTGCTGATCGAAAGCGGGGCCGAAGTGCCCTATGTCGGCAGCGCCTGCCCCAGGACCCGCTGGTCGGATGCCGACCGTGAATGGCTCGAGGCGCGCGGGGTCGAGGTGCGCTTCCGCGCCAGCCTCGAACAGGATATCGCCGCGGTTGAAGAATATCGCCCCGACCTTGCGATCGGCACCACCCCGGTTGTGCAGCACGCCAAGGCCAAGGCGATCCCGGCGCTCTATTTCACCAATCTCATCTCGGCCCGGCCGCTGATGGGCCCGGCGGGCGCAGGCAGCCTTGCCACGGTGATCAACGCCGCCCTTGCCAACCGCGCGCGCTTTGCCGCGATGCGCGATTTCTTCGAGGGCGTGGGCACCGATCATGCCGCCGGGGTGTGGCAGGACGTGCCGGTGGACCGGCCCAAGTTCCGCAAGAAGTACGCCGCCCTCAACGAGGCCGCGCGCAAGGCAGCGGAGGCGGTGGGCACATGAGCCTGGTTCTCGATCATGATCGGGCCGGTGGCTATTGGGGCGCCACCTATGTCTTCACCGCGGTGAAGGGCCTGCAGGTCATCATCGATGGCCCGGTGGGCTGCGAGAACCTGCCGGTCACCTCGGTGCTGCACTACACCGATGCCCTGCCCCCGCACGAACTGCCGATCGTGGTGACCGGCCTTTCGGAAGAGGAGCTGGGCAAGACCGGCACCGAGGCGGCGATGAAGCGGGCCTGGGCGACGCTCGATCCCGAATTGCCGGCGGTGGTCGTCACCGGCTCGATCGCCGAGATGATCGGCGGCGGGGTGACGCCCGAGGGCACCAATATCAAGCGCTTCCTGCCGCGCACGATCGATGAGGACCAGTGGCAATCGGCCGATCGCGCGCTGGTGTGGCTGTGGCGCGAGTTCGGGCCGAAGAAGGTGCCCGCCCCGCGCGCGCGCAAGGAGGGCGAAAGGCCCCGGGTCAACATCATCGGCCCGGCCTATGGCATGTTCAACATGCCTTCCGATCTGGTCGAGATCCGCCGCCTCGTCGAAGGCATCGGCGCCGAGGTCGGGGTGATCTTCCCCCTGGGCACCCACCTTGCCGATATCGCCCGCCTCGCCGAGGCCGATGCCAATATCTGCCTTTACCGCGAATATGGCCGCGGGCTGTGCGAGGTGCTCGAGCGGCCCTATTTCCAGGCGCCCATCGGTCTTACGCAAACCACCCGCTTCCTGCGCGCGCTGGGGGCTGAATTGGGGCTCGATCCCGAACCCTTCATCGAGCGCGAGAAGCACACCACGATCAAGCCGCTGTGGGATCTGTGGCGCTCGGTGACGCAGGATTTCTTCGGCACGGCAAGCTTCGGCATCGTTGCGGGCGAAACCTATGCCCGCGGCATCCGCCGCTTCCTCGAAGAGGACATGGGCCTGCCCTGCGCCTTCGCCTTTGCCCGCTGCGCCGGGGCGAAGCCCAGGAACGAGGAGGTGCGCGCCGCGATCCACGCCAATCCGCCGCTGGTGCTGTTTGGCAGCTATAATGAGCGGATGTATCTCGCCGAATGCGGCGGGCGCGGGGTCTTTATCCCGGCAAGCTTCCCCGGCGCGGCGATCCGGCGCCACACCGGCACCCCCTTCATGGGCTATTCGGGCGCGACCTATCTGGTGCAGGAGGTGTGCAACGCGCTGTTCGATGCGCTCTTCCACATCCTGCCCCTCGCAACCGAGATGGACAAGGTGGCGCCCACGCCCGCCCGCCGCGAGGCACCGCTCAGCTGGGACGATGAGGCCAAGGCACGGCTCGACCAGCTGGTCGAGGCCCAGCCGGTGCTGATCCGCATTTCCGCCGCCAAGCGGCTGCGCGATGCGGCCGAACGCGCGGCGCGCCAGCGCGGCGAGACCACGGTTTCGGCCGATTGCCTGGCCGAGGCACTGCTCGAGGGGGCGGCAACATGACCATGCGGCCCGCCTTCGCCCTTGCCTTTGCGCCCTTCCAGCCTTTGTCGCTGCTGCGGCCCCGTGCCGTTGCCGCGCCACAGAATGCCCCCCGCAAGGGGGCTCTCCAATCCACGTGGGGGATCACGCGGGGATGCCGACGGGGGCCTTCGGGCTCCCATTCTCACCCAACTGAATGGAGAAAACCCAATGAATGAACGCATCGGGACCCACCTGACGCCCGAAGAGGCGCAGGAAATCCACAAGGGCTTCATGGGCACGTTCACGCTCTATGTGGCGATCGCGCTGGTCGCCCATGCCCTGATGTGGGCCTACAAGCCCTGGCTCTAACTCCGTCGGACACGCGCCCCGCCTGCCGCGCGCACGGGGCCATGGTCCTCTGATCGGTTCACGAAAGGAATTTTCCCATGTGGAGAATCTGGTTCTATTTTGACATCCGCCGCGCTCTGGTTGCGCTGCACGTGGGTCTGGCCGTGCTGGCCTTCACCATCCACTTCATCCTGCTCAGCACGGATCGCTACAACTGGCTCGAGCGCGCCCCCGGCACGCCCGCGCCGGCGCAGGCCGCGGTCGAATCGTCGGAAAATCCGGCGGCCGGCTAGCCCCTGGTCGAATGTGAGGGGGCAGGTTCGCCTGCCTGCCTCCTGACACTCCTTTCGATCACTTCAAGAACCTGCCGCTGAGGCGGGAAGGATGGACCTATGGCGCTCCTCAGTTTCGAGCGGAAATACCGCGTCCGCGGTGGCACCCTGATCGGCGGCGACCTGTTCGACTTCTGGGTCGGGCCGTTTTATGTCGGTTTCTTTGGAGTGACCACGGCCATCAGTGCGCTGCTCGGCACCGCATTGATCTTCGCCGCGGCCACCCAGGGCCCGACCCTCAACCCCTGGCTGATCTCGATCAACCCGCCGCCGGTCGAGTATGGCCTGTCGCTGGCACCGCTCAAAGAAGGCGGATACTGGCAGATCATCACCTGCTGCGCGGTGGTGGCCTTCGTCTCCTGGGTCTTCCGGCAGGCGGAGATCTCGCGCAAGCTCGGCATGAGCTACCACGTGCCGATCGCCTTCAGCGTGGCGGTGTTTGCCTATGTCACGCTCAACGTCATCCGTCCGCTGTGGATGGGGGCCTGGGGCAATGGCTTTCCCTATGGCATCTGGACCCACCTGAACTGGGTCTCGGGCGTGGGCTATGCCTTCGGCAACTTCCACTACAACCCCGTTCACATGCTCGCGATCACCTTCTTCTTCACCAACTGCCTGGCGCTCGCGCTGCATGGCGGGCTGGTGCTCTCGGCGGTCAATCCGAGCGGCGGGACCGACGTCAAGTCGCCCGAATACGAGGATACCTACTTCCGGGACTTCATCGGCTATTCGGTCGGCACGCTCGGCATCCACCGGGTGGGGCTCTTCCTGGCGCTCAACGCCGGGTTCTGGAGCGCCATTTGCATCGTCATTTCCGGCACCCTGTATGTCGGCAGCTGGATCGAATTCTGGGATTTCTGGAAGAAGATCCCGATCTGGTCATGAGGAGCACCTGAACATGGCGACCTATCAGAACATCTTCACCCAGGTGCAAGTGCAAGGACCGCCCGAAATGGGCGTCCCGCACCTCGACGGCTCGGAAGGGCGGCTGGCGCTCACCGGGCACAACTACTGGATGGGCAAGATCGGCCAGGCCCAGATCGGCCCGGTCTATCTCGGGCTGCTGGGCACGCTCAGCCTGGTCTTCGGCGGGGCGGCGATCCTGATCATCGGGCTCAACTTCTGGGCCCAGGCAGGGTGGAGCCCGCAGACCTTCATGCGCGAGTTCTTCTGGCTCTCGCTCGATCCGCCGGGGCCGGAATATGGCTTCAGCCCCTTCGTCCCGCTGGAGAAGGGCGGCTGGTTCATCATGACCGGGGCCTTCCTCACCATCTCGGTGCTGTGCTGGTGGGCGCGCACCTACATGCGGGCCAAGGCGCTGGGCATGGGGATGCACATTCCCTGGGCCTTTGCATCCGCGATCTGGCTGTTCCTGGTGCTGGGCTTCATCCGCCCGATGCTGATGGGCCAGTGGTCCGAGGCGGTGCCCTACGGCATCTTCAGCCACCTCGATTGGACCAACAATTTCTCGCTGGTCTATGGCAACCTGTTCTACAACCCGTTCCACGCGCTTTCGATCGTGTTTCTCTATGGTTCGGCGCTGCTTTTCGCGATGCACGGGGCAACCATCCTCGCGCTCGGGCGCTATGGCGGGGAGCGCGAGATCGAACAGATCACCGACCGGGGCACCGCGGCCGAGCGCGGGGCGCTGTTCTGGCGCTGGGTGATGGGCTTCAACGCCAGCTTTGAATCGATCCACCGCTGGGCCTGGTGGTTTGCGGTGCTGACCACGCTCACCGGCGGGATCGGCATCCTGCTCACCGGCACCGTGGTCGATAACTGGTACCTGTGGGCCCAGGAACATTATTACGCCGCCGATACCATCCACTACGATCCGAGCGGCGCGATCCAGGAATCGACCGGGCAATAGGCCCGCGCGCGTGCCGCCACCCCCCGGCGGCACGATCCTCACTGGCCCGGTGCAGGCTTCAACCCTGCGCCGGGCCTCGTCTTTTCCGGGCTGGCTTGTGCGCACATCCTTGCAAGAAACCCAAGGCCATCACGCGGCGCCATGCGCCTTGGCGCCAGTGGGACGCTCAGTCCTCGGCCAGCCGCGCGCGCAGATCGAGAAGGTGGAGCGGCAGCGAGGCAGCGAGCGGCAGCGCGATCCACCACCACGGCGCGCCGGTGAGCGCCGCGCGCAGGCCCAGCACGATCAACACCGCAGGGCCGATGAGGCCGGCGATCGCCCGCCAGCGCCAGCCGCGCCCGCGGCGCAGCCAGATCGCCTCGGCCGCGAGCACGATGAGGATGAGATCGGCCGCATGGCCCGATGCAAACAGCCAGGTCATCACCCCGCCCGCCCCGCTCAGCCGAAGGGCGCGTTGAGCGCCACCACCGCCTGGTTGAGCGCCCCGGCAAAGCTCACCCAAGCCAGATAAGGCAGAAGGAGCAGCGCGGCGATGCGCGAGAAGCGTCCGCAATAGACGATCAGCGCGAGGATCGAGAGCCACAGCGCGATGAGCTCATAGAAAGCCCAATCGGGCCGCTGGAGACGAAAGAAAATGAGGCTCCAGGTGATGTTGAGAAAGCCGTTCAAGGCAAACAGGCCAATCACCCATTCCGCCTCGGCCGAACTGCGCGCATCGCGCCAGGCATAGACCGCGGAGATGGTGATGAGCGCATAGATCAGCGTCCAGCCCATCGGGAAAAGGCCATCGGGCGGGGTCCAGGAAGGCTTGGAGAGCCCCTGATACCACGGGCCAAGATCGGTCACCGTCGCCCCCAGCGCCGCCACGCCGAGCGCGGCAAGGCTCGCCACCGCCACGGGCAGGATCATCATGCGCTTCATGACAGGGGGGTTTAGCGGGTTGCGGCGCGCAAGCCTAGCAGGTGGGCGGTATCCTTGAGGAAGATCTTGAGGTGTGCCATCGGCTTGGCGCGCACCAGCCGCTTGTGCATGTAGGCCTGCCAGGTCAGCTCCTGCACATCCTTGTCATCGCACATGGTGACAAAGCGCTCGCGCCGCTTGTCCGAGGAATACCAGAAATACTGCATGATCCCCAGCACCATGAACACCGTGCCGTGCTCCTTCATGAAGCGCTTGCGGGCCTGGCGCAGCTGGCGGGCATCGCCGGTGGCGAGGAAGGCGGCGGCGGCCTCGGCCACCATTTGCCCGCCGACCATGGCGTAATAGATCCCCTCGCCCGAGGCCGGAGCGACGATCCCGGCGGCATCGCCCGCCACGATCACATCGGCGCCATTGTCCCAGCGCTTGAGCGGCTTCAGGGGAATGGGGGCGCCCTCGCGGCGCAGGGTCTCGCAGCGATCAAGCCCGAGATCCTCGCGCATCGTGGCGATCGCCCCGCGCAAGGAAAAGCCCTTGTTGGCGCTGCCCACGCCGATGCTCGCGGTTTCGCCATGGGGGAAGACCCAGGCGTAGAAATCGGGCGAGAGACGCCCCTGGTAGAACACGTCGCAGCGGCTGCCATCGAAGGCATCCGAACGCACCTCGGGGCTGCGGATGATCTCGTGATAGGCAAACACGCAAGGCACGCGCTCGGCCCCGGGCAGGCATTGCTTAGCCACGGCCGAGCGCGCCCCGTCCGCCCCGATCACCACCCGCGCGCGCACGCGCTCGAGCGGCGCGCCGCGGCTGCGGCGGAAGGTGACGATCGGGTGCGGGGCATCGTCGCGCACGATCTTCTCGAAGGTGGCGGCAAGACGCTCGGCACCTGAATGACGCGCGCGCTCGCGCAGCCATTCGTCAAAATCCTCGCGATCGACCATGCCGACATAGCCGATCTCGCCCACCGGCATGTCGACCGCCCGGCCCGAAGGCGCCACCATCCGCGCCGCGCGCGCCCGTGCGACCAGCAGCGATTGGGGAATGTCGAAATCGGCCAAGAGGCGCGGGGGGATCGCCCCGCCGCAAGGCTTGATCCGCCCGCCGCGCTCCATCAGCAGCACCGAGCGGCCGGCCAGCGCCAGCGCCCGTGCCGCGGTGGCGCCCGCCGGGCCGCCGCCGATCACCACCGCATCATAGACCATCTCGCTCATGCGAACCTCTCTCCCGCCCGCTCGGGCCTCGTCTCGGCCTTGCCGATGCTGCGGATCGCCGCGCTGCCGGTGGCCCTGACGGCAAGCAGCGCGGCGAACATGAAGGCGCTTGCCTCGATCGCGAAGACCAGCTGGAAGGCCGGCCCGTCCGCGCCAAGCGCGCGGCGGGCAAGATCAACGCCAACCGCGCCCAAGAGCCCGCCAAGGCCGAAGGCGATCGCCTGGCTGGCGCCCCACACCCCCATGCGCACGCCCTCGCGCGTGGTCTTGCCCGCGCCGGCAAGGCCCATCATCGTCCCGATCGCCGCCACCGCGAAGATGCCATTGCCGAGCCCGAGCACGAAGACATTGAGCCCCAGCGGCCAGGGCGGGCCGCTCACCGCGGCAAGCCCCAGCGCCCCCAGCCCCAGCGCCGAGACGAGGCACCCGCCGATCACCCAGGCGCGCAGGCCATCGGGCCGCTTGCCGGAAAAGGCGCTGCCGCCGATCCCGGTGAGGATCATGCCAACAAGGATCCCGCCCTGGTGCTGCCCGCCCAGCTGGGTCGATTCCCCGGGTGCAAGGCCAAAGACGAGGCCGGCAAAGGGCTCGAGGATCAAGTCCTGCATCGAGAAGGCGATCATCGAGACGAAGATGAAGATGGTAAAGCGCCGCGCCGCCGGCTCGTGCCAGATCTCGGCCAGCGCCGCGGCAAAGGAAGGTGCGGGCGCATCGGCCGCGGCATGGCCGAAACGGCCCGCCTGCCGCTCGAGCCGGAAGGTGGCAAGCGCGGCAACCAGCACCATCACCAGCGCGAGGCCCCCGGCGACCAGCAGCAGCCGGGTGAAGGAAAAGGGCTTGAGCAATTGGCCCACGGTGATCGCCGAGGCGACGATGCCGGCAACCATCATGATCCAGGTGAGCGCCGCTGCCGCCGCGCGGCGCTGGGGCGCCACCCCGCTGGCGAGCAGCGCCAGCGCCGAGGTGCCGCCCGCCCCCACGCCCGCGCCGATCAGGGCAAAGGCAAGCACGGCCAGCGCAAAGGCGGGGGCAAAGGCGCTTGCCATCCAGATCGTCGCCTGGGTGGCGAGCAGCGCGCCGAGGCCGAGCAGCCCCACCCCGCCGACGATCCAGGCGGTGCGCCGGCCCCCGCGGTCCGAGGCATGGCCCCACAGCGGGCGCGCAAGCTGCACCCCATAGTGCCAGGCCACCAGCCCGGCGGGGATCGCCGCGGCGAGCGCCAGTTCCACCACCATCACCCGGTTGAGCACCGTGGTCGCCAGCATCACCAGCGCGCCGATCGCGGCCTGCACCAGCCCGATGCGGATGATCGCCCGCCACCCGAACCCGGCCTTGCCCGTCGCATCCTGCGGCGAAGGCCGGGGGGCGTGCATCAGATATGGCCCCCAAGGCCGAGCGCGGCGGCGAGCATCCCCAGCACGTAAAGCGTCACCCCCACGCCGTTGTACCACGGCGCCTGCCCGGCCGGATCGCGGATCAGCCGCGGCATGGCGGCGATCTGCGCGGCGAGCAGCCCGGTGACGATCAGCGCCGAAAGGCCATGGCCCCAGATCAACAGCAGCAGGATCACCACGATCTGCGCCGAGGCCATGGTGGTGCAGGCAAAGCGCACCGCCGCATCCACCCCCATCACCACCGGCAAGGAGGCAAGGCCCGTCTGCCGATCACCTTCGACCGCCTTGAAATCATTGAGCGCCATGATCCCATAGGCGCCGAGCGAATACATGAACAGGATGATGCCGACCTCAACCGGGGGGGCATGGCCGAGCATCACCGCCGCGCCGGTGAACCACGACAGGCCCTCATAGGTCAGCGCGCACACCAGCGGCCCGATCCAGCCATTGGCCTTGAGCCTGAGCGGCGGGGCCGAATAGGCCCAGGCAAAGGCCAGCCCGATCAGCGCCGCGACGAACACCAGCGGGCCGAGCAGCCAGGCGACCCCGGCCGAAACCAGCGTGGCAAGGCAGGCGATGTAAAGGCCCCAGCGGCCCGGGACCCGGCCCGAGGGGATCGGGCGGTGCGGCTCGTTGATGGCATCGACATGGCGGTCAAACCAGTCATTGACCGCCTGGCTGGTGCCGCACACCAGCGGCCCTGCCAGCAGCACCCCGCCGGCCACGAACCAGCCGCGCCCTTCCAGCCCCACACCCGATGACACCGCCCCGCACAGGAAGGCCCACATCGGCGGGAACCAGGTGATCGGCTTCATCAGCTCGAGCACATCGCGCGGGCGCAGGCGCGCGGGCCGGGTGGCTGGCTGAGCGGCCGTCGGGCGAGTCGGGGCTACCGAATGCTCCATGGCAAAAGGGTATGTCTGACGCCCTAAAGCGTCAAATTGTTTTGACACATATTTTTGCATCTGGCCCGTTTTCGGAACCATAAATCCTGATCGGGCGCGCACCATGTCCATCGGCCTGATGTCAGGCGATTGGACAAAATGGCGCGCGGATGCGACGAATTGCCTTGGCTTGGAGCGGCTTGGAGGTCGCGGCCTGCCGCGCAGGCAAGGCAGCGCCGCGCGGCGCGCGCGGGCCTCGCTAGTCGTTATCGCCCGCGAGGTTGCCGAGTCCGTAGCGGTGCAGCTTGGAATAGAGGCTCTGGCGCGACAGGCCGAGGATTTCGGCGGCCGAGGCGCGGTTGTCGGCGGTGTAGGAGAGCGCCGCCTCGATGCACAGCCGCTCGATCAGATCGGTGCTCTCGCGCACGATGTCCTTGAGGCTCATCCGCCCGACCAGTTCGGTCAATTGCTCGACCGAGCGCGGCAGATCCTGCCGACCCGGCGGCAGATCGCGCAGGCGCCGGCCGATCGGGCGGATGACGAAGCCGTAATAGCCATCCTCGCCCGCGGTGCGCACCGCTGACAATTCAACCGGTTCGCCATCAACATCCTGGCCGACCCGCAGCACCGTGGCGACATTGCGCGCCGCCCCGTGCTGATCGATCTGACCCTCGATCAATTCGAGATCAATGCCCGGCCGCCCGATCGATTCGGACAGGTGCCGGCCGCGCAGCTGGTCAACACTGGCGGCCTGGACCATCTCGACGAAAGCGGCATTGGCGGTGACGATCTGGAGATTGCTGTTGGCGACCACGAAGGCATCGGGCATCTGATCGACCAGATCGAGCACCGGCGAGCCTTGGGCTGCGGGGCGCTCGCCGATCGGGGTCAGGCGCACCAGCAGGAACTGGCCGCGATCCTGGGTGAAGCCGGTGAAGGCGGCCATCACCTCGCGCGCACCCTTGGTGATGCGGATCGGTGCGGGGCTGACCGTGTCCGACACCTGCGCCGCGCCCACCAGGCTCATCACCGGATCGTGCGAGTTCTTGTCGATGAAGGTCAGCAGCTTCTTGCCCGGCAGGCTCGCGGGCCGGGCGCCGAGCAATGCGTGCGCGGCCGCATTGGCCTCGCGGATGCGCAGCGTTCCCCCCTCGATGATCAGCACCGCCTCGCTCGAGCGCTCGAACAGCATGCGGTAACGCGCCTCGAGCTGGCGCATCCTCAGATAATCGCGCTCGAGCGATTGCTGCACCTGGAGCAGGCGCTGCTGGAGCCTGCCCGCCTCGCGCAGGTCACGCCCAAAGGCGATGCGATGCTCGCCGCGATTGACGCTGAGCACGGCATAGCGGATCGGCACATCGCCATCGCGCGAGGGGTGGTTGACCTGGCGCCAGTGCTGCACCTCGCCGCGCCGGGCGGCGGCCAGCATTTCCATCACCTTGGGGCGGCTCTCATCGGTGACGGTGTCGATCCAGTTGCTGCCCACCCAGTCGGCAAAGGCGGGAAATTCACGGGGATCATAGGCGGCATCGAGGATGGTGCCGGTGTCATCGAGCACCAGGGTAACATCGCCCGCCACCATCGCCAGCTTCATCGCCGCATCGGCATCGAGCGTGTTGAACAGCTCGGCGGCCTTGCCGAAGGGGTTCTTGCCTTCAATGCTGTGTTTGCGGGTGAGCATGGCGGCGATCCGAACCTATCCGAGGTTCAGATCACGAACGGCTGCCTTCTCCACCAGAGCATTTGCCACTTCGAGAGCCGCCAGCGCGTCCACGCCCGTGCCGTCTGCTCCCACTTCGATCACCAAGCCCGGGTTCTCGTTGATCATTCGCCCGCCGACAAGCACCATGATGTGGGGATTGGCCGATGCCGCGCGCATCGCCTTGATGAGGTTAGCAAGCGCCGCGCTAGGGCAATCGCGGGCGAGCGTCAATCCCACCAGATCATAGGGCTGGCGCGCCAACCGGTCGAGCAGTTCGCGCCGCTCGGGCCGCACCAGCGCCTCGCTGCGCCAGCCACCGCGGGCGAAGACCTCCTCGATCATCAGCGTGCCGAAATTGTGCTGATCGCCCGGCATCGGCGAGAACAGCGCGCTGCGCGGGGTGCAAAGCCCGCCAAGCTCGGCCGGGCTGCGCGCGGCGATCTCGCGCATCACCTCTTGCAGCCGCCACAAGCCCATTGTGACATCGAGGAAATCACATTCATCACGGTCCCACATCTCGCCCAGCATCCGGGCGGTGGGGGCGAGCAGATCGACGCAGATGGTCTCGACGCTGGCGCCCTCGGCGATGAAGGCCTCGACCTCCTCGATGAGGCTGGCTGCCTCGAGCCGCAGCGGCAGCAGGGCGAAGCGCGCGGCGTCCTCGGGGCTGATGCCGCGCCCGCGCCGCAGCCTCGCGCGTGCGCCCTCGCCCGCGCCGCCAAGCCCGCCGCCATGGGCCATCAGCAGGCGCGGGATGATCTCGCTCTCGATGATGGTGTTGACCGAATCGCCCTCGTCTGGCGCGGGGGCCGCGTGCCTGCGTCTGACCCGTTCGAGCGGCGCGGCGATCACCTCGCGCAGCATCGCCGATCCGGCGCCGAACATGCTTGAAGCCTTGGACTCTCCCATTCGTCAGACCCTCCCAGGTCTTGCGGAAAGCCTTTCCGCGAGGAGGTGGCGACCACAACCGGACGAAGCGGCCTTGGCTCTGATCCCGAAAAGCCAGCGACTCTCTTTTACGCCCTTTTCGCTCAGGGCGCAAACGACCTTACCGGCAAAGGCAGGGGCGTCAAGCTCCCTAAACGTCCAATTGAGTTGACACCTAGGGGCGAAAGAGTAATCATCCGAGTCTGACAAAAAGGCTGACGCGGCAGATGACTCGGATGGATCAGGTATCCCCGGTCGAACCCCAGGCAGGCGCACGGGTGGCGGGCCAGAAACGGGTGAGGACCAGAGCGCTCTACACCGCCGAGCAGCGGCGGCGGCGCGATGCCTCGATCTGGACCGTGGTGCAGGGCGTGCTCGCTCCGCTGCAGTTCCTGGTGTTTCTCGTCAGCCTCGCGCTGGTGCTGCGCACGCTCGCCACCGGCGCGGGCGCCTTTGCCGCCGATCTGTCGATCGTGATCAAGACCATGGTGCTCTACACCATCATGGTCACCGGCTCGATCTGGGAGAAGGTGGTGTTCGGCAAGTGGCTGTTTGCCGAACCCTTCTTCTGGGAAGACGTGTTCTCGATGCTGGTGCTGGCGCTGCACACGCTCTATCTCGTGATGCTCTTTGCCGGCCTCGGCACGCTTGAAGAGCGGATGCTGGTCGCGCTGGCGGGCTATGCCGCCTATGTCATCAATGCGGGCCAGTTCCTGTGGAAGCTGCGCATGGCGCGGCGCGAGGGCGCGGCTTGCGCCGGGGCGGTGCCGGCATGAGGGCGCTCGATCTGCTCGAGGGCTGCGCCGCCCCTGCGGCGCCCATCCCGGCAGACCCGGCGCGCGCGGTGCTGCGCGAACGCGGCCAGCGCGAGGTGTTCTGCGGGCTCACCGGGATCGTCTGGCTGCACCGCAAGATGCAGGATGCCTTCTTCCTCGTGGTCGGCTCGCGCACCTGCGCACACCTGCTCCAGAGCGCGGCCGGGGTGATGATCTTTGCCGAGCCGCGCTTTGCCACCGCGATCCTCGAGGAGCGCGACCTTGCCGGCATGGCCGATGCCCAGGACGAGCTTGACCGCGTGGTCGCCCGCCTGCTCGCGCGCCGCCCGGACATCAGGACGCTGTTCCTCGTCGGCTCGTGCCCTTCGGAGGTGATCAAGCTCGATCTGGCCAAGGCCGCCGAACGGCTCGGCGCGCGCTATCTGCCCGAGGTCAGGATCCTCAACTATTCGGGCAGCGGGATCGAGACCACCTTCACCCAGGGCGAGGATGCCTGCCTTGCCGCGCTGGTGCCCGAGATGCCCGCGCTTGCCCCCGAGGCGCCGGCGGAATTGCTGATCGTCGGCGCGCTCCCGGACATCGTTGAAGACCAGTTCCTGCGCCTCTTTGCCGCCATGGGGATCGAGCGGGTGGGCGTGCTCCCGGCGCGCAGCGCCCGCGATCTGCCCGCGGTCGGCCCCAGCACGCGCTACCTGCTCGCCCAGCCCTTCCTCGGGGCCACCGCGATGGCGCTCGAGGCGCGCGGGGCTGAGCGGATCGCAGCGCTGTTTCCCTTTGGAGCCGAGGGCACCGCCGATTGGCTGCGCGCCGCCGCGCGCGCCTTTGGCATCGCGCCCGAAGTGGCCGAGAGGGTGATCGCCCCGGGCGCGGAGCGCGCCCGCCGCGCGCTCGCCCGGCTGCGCCCAGAGCTTGAGGGCAAGCGCATCACCTTCTTCCCCGATTCCCAGCTCGAGGTGCCGCTGGCCCGCTTCCTCCAGGAGGAGCTCGGGATGGAGCTGGTCGAGGTCGGCACGCCCTATCTCCACCGCGCCCACCTTGCGCCTGAACTGGCGCGCCTTGCCCCCGGTGTGCGCCTTGCCGAGGGCCAGCATGTCGAGCGCCAGCTCGATCGCGTGCGCGCCGACCGGCCCGACATCACCGTGTGCGGGCTTGGCCTTGCCAACCCGCTCGAGGCCGAGGGGCTGACCACCAAGTGGGCGATCGAACTCGTCTTCTCGCCGATCCACGGCTTTGATCAGGCCGCCGATCTTGCCGAACTCTTTGCCCGGCCGCTGCGCCGGCATGCGTTGCTGGAGGTCTAGGGCGATGCAGCTGGCGGTCTGGACCTATGAAGGGCCGCCCCACGTGGGGGCGATGCGGGTCGCAACCGCGATGGAAGGGCTGCACTACGTGCTCCACGCCCCCCAGGGCGATACCTATGCCGACCTGTTGTTCACCATGATCGAGCGGCGCGCCAAGCGCCCGCCGGTGACCTACACGACCTTCGAGGCGCGCGATCTGGGCAAGGACACCGCCGCGCTGTTCCAGGATGCCGCGCGCGAGGCGGTGGCGCGCTTTGCCCCTGAGGCGATCATCGTCGGCGCGTCCTGCACCGCCGAGCTGATCCAGGACGATCCGGCCGGCCTCGCCGAGGCGATGGGCCTGCCCGTGCCTGCCATCCCGCTCGAACTGCCGAGCTACAGCCGCAAGGAAAACTGGGGCGCGGCCGAAACCTTCTACCAGATCGTGCGCACGCTGGCCGACCGGTCGGTGGTGCGCGAGCCGAGGCAGGATCGCCGCGCCCGCGCCAATATCCTTGGCCCCACCGCCTTGGGCTTTCGCCACCGCGACGATCTCATCGAGGTGCGCAAGATCCTCGATTGCCTCGGGGTCGAGGTCAATCTCGTCGCCCCGCTGGGCGCGACGCCCAGGGATATCGCCCGCATCGGCGCGGCCGATTTCAACATCGTCCTTTATCCCGAAATTGCAGATGAGGCCGCCCGCTGGCTGGAGCGCACCTTTGCGCAGCCCGCGGTGCGGACCGTCCCGATCGGCGTGGGAGCCACCCGCTCCTTCATCGCCGAAGTCGCCGAGCTGGCAGGTGCAGATCCCACGCCTGCCCTCGGCGACACCTCTTCCCGCCTGCCGTGGTGGAGCCGCTCGGTCGATTCGACCTATCTCACCGGCAAGCGCGTGTTCATCTTCGGCGATGCCACCCACGCCATCGCCGCGGCCCGCATCGCCCGCAAGGAACTGGGCTTCGAGGTCTGCGGCCTTGGCTGCTACAACCGCGAATTCGCCCGCGACCTGCGCGCCGAGGCGGCGGCCTGCGGGGTCGAGCCGCTGATCACCGACGATCATCTCGCGGTCGAGGAAGCGATCGCCGCCGCCGCGCCCGAGCTGGTGCTGGGCACGCAGATGGAGCGCCACATCGCCAAGCGGCTCGGCCTGCCCTGCGCGGTGATCTCGGCCCCGGTGCATGTGCAGGATTTCCCCGCGCGCCATTCGCCGCAGATGGGCTTCGAGGGCGCCAACGTGATCTTCGACACCTGGGTGCACCCGCTGGTGATGGGGCTGGAGGAGCACCTGCTCACCATGTTCCGCGAGGATTTCGAGTTTGCCGACGAGGCCGGACCCAGCCATCTTGCCGCGCACAGCCCCCGCGCGCCTGGGGGAGGCCGCGCCGCCAGCGCCCCGGCACCGGCCCATGAAGCCGCGCCGGCCCGCGGCCCGGCGCCAGCCGCCGCCGATCCGCCCCCCGCCGACACCGGCGGGCCGGTGTGGACCGCCGAGGCCGAGCGCGAACTGAAGAAAATCCCCTTCTTCGTGCGCGGCAAGGCGCGCCGCAACACCGAGGCCTTCGCCGCGGCCGAGGGGCGCAGCGCCATCGATCTTGACACGCTCTACGAGGCCAAGGCCCATTATGCACGGTAAGGCGCTCTCCCCCGCCTCGGTCGATCCGCGGGCGCCCGTGCGGGTGGCGATCGTCACGCTCGACAATCATTTGAAAGGCGCGGTCGACCGGGCCGAGGCCGCGCTCGCGCCCGAGGGCATCGCGCTCAGCCTCCATGCCGCCAGCGACTGGGCGAGCGATGCCAGCGCGCTCGATAAGGTCAAGGCCGCGATTGCCGAGGCCGACATCGTGATCGCCACGATGCTTTTCCTCGATGATCACATCCGCCTGATCCTGCCCAGCCTCGAAGCGCGGCGCGAGGCCTGCGATGCCATGGTGTGCATGATGAGCGCGGGCGAGGTGGTGCGGCTCACCAAGATGGGCCAATACCGCATGGACGCGCCCGCACGCGGCCCGCTGGCGCTGCTCAAGCGGCTGCGCGGCAAGCCCGCCAAGCCGGGCCAGGGGCCGAGCAATTCGGGCGCCGGGCAGATGAAGCTGCTGCGCCGCCTGCCCAAGCTCTTGAAGTTCATTCCCGGCACCGCGCAGGATGTGCGCGCCTATTTCCTCACCCTGCAATACTGGCTTGCCGGATCGGACGAGAACGTGATCGCCATGGTGCGCGCGCTGATCGACCGCTATGCCGCGGGCGATCGGCTCTATCGCCGCGGCATCACCCCGGCCGAGCCGCCGCGCGAATATCCCGAAACCGGGGTCTATCACCCGCGCACCCGCCAGCGCATTTCCGCAAGCCTGCGGCTGCTCCCCGAAGGCGAGGGTCGAGAGGGCACGGTTGGCCTCATCCTGCTGCGCTCCTACATCCTCGGGCGCGACTGCGCGCATTATGACGGGGCGATTGCCGCCTTCGAGGCGGCGGGCATGAAGGTGGTGCCGGTGTTTGCCAGCGGGCTCGATGCGCGAGCGGCGATCGAGAAGTTCTTCATCGGCCCCGACGGGCGGCCCACGGTCGATGCGATCGTCAATCTCACCGGCTTTTCGCTGGTGGGCGGGCCGGCCTATTCCGATGCGGCTGCGGCGCGCGCGGTGCTCGCCCGGCTCGATCTGCCTTACATCGCCGCCCATGCCACCGAGTTCCAGACGATCGAGGAATGGGCGCACCGCCCCCAGGGCCTCTTGCCGATCGAGGCGACCATGCTGGTGGCCCTGCCTGAGCTTGACGGGGCCTGCGTGCCGCATGTCTTTGGCGGGCGCGCCGGCGGGGGCGAAGGCGGCTGCACCGGCTGCACGCGCAAGTGTCCGCGCCCGGCCTCGCACAAGGCCAAGCCGATGCAGGCCTGCCCCGAGCGGGCCGAGGCGCTGGCCGCACGCACGCTGGGGCTCATCCGCCTGCGCCGCAAGGCGCGCGCGGCGCGCAGGCTTGCCATCGTGCTGTTCAACTTCCCGCCCAACGCCGGGGCCACCGGCACCGCCGCCTTCCTCGCGGTGCACGAATCGCTCCACGCCACGCTCCAAAGGCTCAAGGCCGAAGGCTACAGCCTCGAGGTGCCCGAGAGCGTCGAGGCGCTGCGCGACGCGCTGCTGGGCGGCAATGCCGAGCGCTATGGCACCGATGCCAATGTCGCCCACCGCATCCCGGCCGATGAGCATGTGCGGCGCGAGCCCTACCTTGCCGAGATCGAGGCCGCCTGGGGCCCGGCCCCGGGCCGGCAGCTTGCCGATGGCGGGCATATCCTCGTCCAGGGGCTTGCGCTCGGCAATGTCTTCATCGGGGTGCAGCCCGGCTTTGGCTATGAGGGCGATCCGATGCGGCTGCTGTTCGAGGGCGGCTTTGCCCCGACCCATGCCTTCAGCGCCTTCTATCGCTTCCTGCGCGAGGATTTCGGCGCCGATGCGATCCTGCATTTCGGCACCCATGGCGCGCTCGAGTTCATGCCCGGCAAGCAGGCCGGGATGTCGGGCCAGTGCTGGCCTGACCGGCTGATCGGCAATACTCCCAATTTCTATCTCTACGCCGCCAACAACCCCTCCGAAGGGATGCTGGCCAAGCGCCGCTCGGGCGCGACGCTGATCAGCTATCTCACCCCGCCGCTGGCGCAGGCCGGGCTCTACAAGGGCCTGGCCGAACTCAAGGCCAGCCTCGATCGCTGGCGCGCCGCGCCCGATGATGCCGATCATGCCGCCGAGCGCGCCGATCTTGCCCGCCTCATCGCCGATCAGGCCGCCGCGCTCGACATCAGCTATGGCGATATCGGCGAACTGCCCGCGCGCCTTTACGAGATCGAGGAGGCGCTGATCCCGCATGGGCTGCATGTCTTTGGCCGCAACCCGCAAGGGGCCGAGGCCGAGCACATGCTCGATGCGATGATGGAAGCGGGCAGCCACGATGGCCCCACCCCCGATCGCGCCACGCTGGCCGCGCGGCTTTCCGCCTCGGACGAGCTCGGCGCGCTGATCCACGCGCTCGATGGCGGCTATGTGCCCCCGGCGCCGGGCGGGGATCTGGTGGTCAATCCCGAAGTGCTGCCCACCGGACGCAACATCCACGGTTTTGACCCCTTCCTCATGCCCTCGGCCTATGCCTGCCGGCTCGGCAGCGCCCAGGCCGAAGCGCTGATCGCCCGCCACATCGAGGGCGGGCAGGCCTTCCCCGAGAGCATCGCCATGGTGCTGTGGGGCACCGACAACATGAAGTCCGAAGGGGTGCAGGTGGCCCAGGCGCTGCGGCTGATGGGCGCGCGCCCGCGGCGCGACACCTATGGGCGCCTCGCCGGGGCCGAGCTCATCCCGCTGGCCGAGCTTGGCCGCCCGCGGATCGACGTGGTGGTGACGCTTTCGGGCATCTTCCGCGATCTCTTGCCGATGCAGACGCGGATGCTGGCCGAGGCCGCGCTGCTCGCCAGCCAGGCCGAGGAGCCCGAGGAGGCCAATTTCATCCGCAAGCACACGCTTGCGCTGATGCAGCAGCACGGCTGCGATCTCGAGACCGCGGCGCTGCGCGTGTTCTCGAATGCCGAAGGGGCCTATGGCGCCAATGTCAACCAGATGATCGCCGGCGGGGTCTGGGCCGATCCCGATGAACTGGCCAATGCCTTCGAGAGCAACAAGGGCTTTGCCTATGGCGTCTCGGGCCGGCCGGTGCAGCAGCGCGAGCTGCTCAGAAGCGCGCTCGCCACGGTCGATTTCACCTATCAGAACCTCGAGAGCATCGAGCTGGGCATCAATGACGTTGACCAATATGTCGATGGCCTTGGCGGGGTTACCCGCTCGGTGGCGCGCGCCAAGGGCGCCGAAACCCCGGTCTATATCCTCGATGCCACCCGCGGCAGCCCCAAGGTGCGCACGCTTGGCGAGCAGATCGATTTTGAAACCCGCACCCGCACGCTGAACCCGCGGTGGTTCGAAAGCCTGCTCGCGCACGGCTATGAAGGCGTGCGCCAGATCGAGGGCCACGTCACCAGCACGCTGGGCTGGTCGGCCACCACCGGGCAGGTGGCGCCTTGGGTCTATCAGAAGATTTCCGAGACCTTCGTGCTCGATGCCGAGATGCGCCGGCGCATGGCGGCGCTCAACCCCAAGAGCTCGGCGCGGGTGGCCGGCCGCCTGCTCGAAGCCTGCGAGCGCAACCTGTGGACGCCCGACGAGGCCACCCTCGCGGCGCTGCGCGAAGCCAATGACGAGCTGGAGGACCGCCTCGAAGGCGTGTTCCCGGCCGAATGACCAAGGGATAGATCATGAACCTGCACAGCCCCGCTTCCCGTTTCAGCCCGCCCGATGGCGAGGGATCGGTGCAGGTCCAGCTCGATCCGCGCGACCGCATCGGCGGCGCCAAGGTCTTTGCCGTCTATGGCAAGGGCGGGATCGGCAAGTCCACCACCTCGTCAAACCTCTCGGCGGCCTTTTCCAAGCTCGGCCACCGGGTGCTGCAGATCGGCTGCGATCCCAAGCACGATTCGACCTTCACCCTCACCAAGAAGCTGATGCCCACGGTGATCGACGTGCTCGAGACGGTCGAGTTCCACGCCGAGGAGCTGCGGCCCGAGGACTACATGTTCGAGGGCTATAACGGGGTGATGTGCGTCGAGGCCGGGGGGCCGCCAGCGGGCACGGGCTGCGGCGGCTATGTCGTCGGGCAGACGGTCAAGCTGTTGAAGCAGCACCACCTGCTCGAGGAAACCGATGTCGTCATCTTCGACGTGCTCGGCGATGTGGTGTGCGGCGGCTTTGCCGCGCCGCTCCAGCACGCCGAACGCGCGATCGTGGTGGCGGCCAATGATTTCGACAGCATCTTCGCGATGAACCGCATCGTCGCCGCGATCGGGGCCAAGGCCAAGAACTACGACGTGCGCCTTGCCGGCGTGGTCGCCAACCGCAGCCGCGAGACCGACGAGATCGACCGCTTCTGCGACGCCATCGGGATGCGGCGCCTGGCCCATTTCCGCGATGTCGATGCGATCCGCCGCTCGCGCCTCAAGAAATGCACCCTGTTCGAGATGGGCGACGATCCCGAAGTGGTCGAGGCGCAGAACGAATATCTGCGCCTTGCCCAGATGCTCTGGGACGGGGTCGAGCCGTCGCAGGCGCGGCCGATGAAGGACCGCGACATCTTCGATTTTTTGGGGTTCGAGTGATGGCCAGCCGCAACCCATCCGAATATGAACTGCGCCGCGAGGCCCTGGCGACCTATTTCGACAGCACCGCGCGCCAAGCCTGGATCGATCTCACCTCGGACGTCAAGGTCTCAGGCATCCGCGCCACGGTGCGCGCCGGGCGCGAGGCGATGCGCGCCACCCTGCTCGGCTGGCTGCCGCCCGATCTCAGGCGCACCCGGGTGCTCGATGCCGGCTGCGGCACCGGCGCGCTGGCGATCGCGGCGGCCTGCCGCGGGGCCGAGGTGATCGGCATCGACATCGCCCCCGGCCTCATCGAGGTGGCGCGCGAGCGCACCCCTTCCTTCCTCGGCCATGGCCGCATCCGCTGGCGCTGCGGCGACATGCTCGATCCCGAGCTTGGCAGCTTTGCCCATGTGGTGGCGATGGATTCGCTGATCCACTACCAGCCCGAGGATCTCGTCGCTGCGCTCGCCCGGCTGGCGGCGCGCACCAGCGGCTCGATCCTCTTCACCTTCGCCCCGCGCACGCCGCTGCTGGCGGCGATGCACAATGTCGGCAAGGTCTTTCCCCGGTCCGATCGCAGCCCGGCAATCGTGCCGGTGGCCGAAAGCGATTTGCGCGCGCGCCTCGCCCGGCTCGATGGCTGGCGCATCGGCCGCACCAGGCGCATCAGCAGCGGGTTCTACACCTCGCAGGCGCTCGAACTGGTGAGGATGGGATGAGCCGCCCGGCGCGCCCTGCCCCGCCGCACTGGACCGAGGCGATCTTCCGCCTCCTGCCCTTTGCCGACGCGGCGAGCGCCGATCTGCCGCTCGGCCGGCTGCTGCGTCTGGCGCTGTTCCAGGTGAGCGTGGGGATGGCGATGGTGCTGCTCAATGGCACCTTGAACCGGGTGATGGTGGTGGAGCTGGGCACGCCCACCTGGCTGGTGGCGCTGCTGATCGCGGTGCCGCTGGTGGTGGCGCCGTTTCGCGCGCTCATTGGCCACAAGTCCGACACCCACCGCTCGGTGCTTGGCTGGCGGCGGGTGCCCTATATCTGGTTCGGCACGCTGATGCAGTTCGGCGGGCTGGCGATCATGCCCTTTGCACTGCTGCTGCTGGGCGTGCCGGAACGCTTCACCCTTGGCCTCATCGCCGCGGCGGCGGCCTTCCTGCTCACCGGCACCGGCTTTCACGTCACCCAGACCGCGGGGCTCGCGCTCACCAGCGATCTTGCCCCGCAGGACAAGCGCCCGCGCGCGGTGGCGCTGCTCTATGTCATGCTGCTCGTCGGCATGATGTTTTCGGCCTTCGTCATCGGCGGGGTGCTGGCCGATTATTCGCCGACCAAGCTGGTGCAGGTGATCCAGGGCTGCGCGGTGCTGACCCTGGTGCTCAACACCACCGCGCTGTGGAAGCAGGAGGCGCGCAACACCAAGATCACCGCGCCCGACCGCGAGACGCCCACCTTCGGCGAATTGTGGCAGGCATTCGTGCACGATGGGCGCAATGCCCGGCTGCTCACCGCGATCGGCATCGGCGCGGCGGGCTTTGCCATGCAGGATGCGCTGCTCGAGCCCTATGGCGGGGAGATCCTCGGTCTTTCGGTCGGGGCGACCACGGGGCTGACGGGGGCCTGGGCGCTGGGCTCGCTGATCGGCTTCATGCTCTCGGGCCGGGCGCTCGCGCGCGGGTGGGACCCGCTGCGGCTTGCCGGGGCGGGGCTGGTGATCGGGATCAACGCCTTCCTCATGGTGCTCTTTGCCGGGCCCTTTGCCGCGGCGCTGCTGCTTTATGCCGGGGCGCTGGGGATCGGGCTTGGCCTCGGGCTGTTTTCGGTCGGCACGCTGATGGAGGCGATGAGCCTTGCGCGCAGCGAGACTGCGGGCCTTGCGCTGGGGGCCTGGGGGGCGGTGCAGGCGACCTGCGCGGGCACCGGCATCGCGCTTGGCGGCCTCATCCGCGATGGGGTTGCCGCTTGGGTTGGCAGCGACGCGGCGAGCGCCTCGGTGGCCACCCGGGCGAGCGGCTATTCCACCGTCTATATGCTTGAAATCGCGCTGCTGCTTGCCGGGATGGCAGCGCTCGGCCCGCTGGTGGGCCATGCCGGCCGCCGCCGCGGCGCGCCCGACGATCCCCTCGCCCAGCCCTTCGGCCTGAGGGAGTTTCCGACATGATTACCCGTGCCCGCCTGTCCCTGATCCTGCCCGGCCCGGCCTCGGCCGGTCTGTTCCATGAGAGGAATGTGAAATGAATGCAGCCTATATTGTCGGCACGCTCGACGTCGCTGAACTCGCCTTCCTGCTGTTCTTCGTCTTCTTCATTGCGCTGGTTTTCTATCTCAACCGCGAAAGCCGCCGCGAAGGCTATCCGCTCGAGGATGAACAGACCGGCAAGATCCACCCCGGCAGCCTGTTCGATGGCGACAAGAAGGTGTTCAAGCTGCCCCATGGCCGCGGCACCTATGTGCCCGAGGACAATCCGCGCGACGACATCAACATCCCCGCGGTGCAGGCCTTCAACGCCGCCGGCGCGCCCTGGGTGCCGACCGGCGATCCGATGATCGACGGGCTCGGGCCGGCGGCCTGGGCCAACCGCGCCAAATATCCCGATCTCACCTTCGACGGGCGCCCGCGCATCGTGCCGATCGGCCAGAGCCACGAGATCATCGTCTCCCCGCGCGATCCGCAGCTGATCGGCTGGCCGGTGGTGGCCGCCGACGGCGTGACCGTGGGCAAGGTCAGCGACATCTGGGTTGACCAGGCCGAGCACATCATCCGCTATCTCGAGATCGAGACCAACAGCGGCAAGAAGGTGCTGGCCCCGATGATGGTGGCGAGGGTGCAGACCAAGGGCTTCTTCAACGACAAGCCCGAACTGGTCGAGATCGACGCGATCACCTCGGCCCAGTTCGACAATGTGCCCCAGCTCGAAACCCCCGGCATCATCACCCGCTACGAGGAAGACCGCATCCAGGCCTATTTCGGTGGCGGTTACATGTATGCCACGCCCGAGAGGTCGGAAGCATGGCTGTAACCACCCCCGGCCCTCAGGCGGCGCCGGCAGACACGCTGCCAGCGCTGCCCCAAGGGATCGATCACGCCGCGCTCGAGGAGGATGGCCCGCGCGCCTTTGGCGATCGGATGGGCACCCCGGCGCCGGATGAGAAGGTGCTGTGGAAGGGCCGACCCGATCTGCGCCTGCTCGCCCGCAGCGCCTTTCACACCCGCACGCTCGGGCTTTACATGGCGGCGCTGGTGGTGATCGCGCTCGCCACCGGACGGAGCGATGCGGCGATCGTGGCCGGGGTGCTGGGCGCCGCGCTGCTTGCGCTCCTCTACCTCATCGCCTGGCACAGCACCCGCACCACGCTCTACATCCTCACCGACAGCCGGCTGATCCTGCGCATCGGCATGGCGATCGAAACCCGCATCAACATCCCCTTGAAGCAGATCAGGGCCGCCCATCTGCGCCTGCGCGGCCAGGGGCATGGCGATATTGCCTTTGAGCTCGCGGGTGAGCGGATCCTCGGCACGCTGCTGCTCTGGCCCCATGTGCGCCCCTGGCACTATGCCATGCCCCAGCCGATGCTGCGCGCCGTGCCCGATGCGGCCGCGCTGGCGCAGCTGATCGCCGCGGCCCGGGCACAGCACGGCGCGATCACGCAAAATTTGATCGGGATCAAGGAAAGCGCCGCCCCGGCAGGCGAGGCTGGCACCATGGCCGGCGCGCTGCCGGCGCAGGGCGGCGCAAAAGGCCGGCTGGGCGAGGCGGGTCTTGCGGCCGGTCTTGAAGGAGCGACGGCATGATCGTTCGCGAATACGAGAAGGACGAAGTCACCGTTCACAAGGTGCCGCTGCTGCTGATGGGCGGCATCGTGGCGGTCTCGCTCGCGCTCACCGCCTCGGTCAGCTTCGGCCTGGTGGGGCGCAGCGCGATTCCCGAAAAGGTCCGCGCCGAGGCCGGCACCAGGCCCGAAGCGCAGCGCCCCTTGCGCTTCTTCGACGAGCCCGACGGCACCGTGCGGGTCGAGGACGGGGCGAGCAAGGCGGTGCTTGCCCGCTTCGGCCCGGGCGAAGGCGGGTTCGTGCGCGCCAGCGTGCGCGCGCTGGTGCACCAGCGCCGCATCCGCGGGCTTGGGCCGGAGGTTGCCTTCGAGCTCATCGCCTGGCCCGGTGGCGCGCTCACCCTGCACGATCCGGCCACAGGGCGCAGCATCGAGGTTGCCTCCTTCGGCCCTGTCAACCGCGAGGTCTTTGCCAAGATGCTGGCGCAGGAGGCACGCTGATGGGCCGCAGCTTCGAGACCCCGTGCACCATCACCGTGGAACAGAGCCCCGAGGCCTTCCACGCCCATGTGGAACTGGCCGAGGAGGTGGAAATCTTCCCCGGCGACAGGGTGCGTGTTCACGGCGCGCCGATCCAGATCCCTTTCGGCACGCGCCAGGTGTTCGAACGCCGCGCCACCGTCACCCGCGCCGGGCCGCTGCGGCGGGGGCTGGTGCGCCTTGCCGCCTATTTCGATCTCAGCGAGCTTTACGAAGTGAGCTTCAACGCCGGGAGGATCAAATGAACGCCTACAAGCCGATGACCAGCGAGGAGGCGATGGCGCTGGCAACGCAGGACACCATCCTCACCCCCCGCTTCTACACCACCGATTTCGATGCGCTCGATGCCATCGATGTCAGCCCGGTCAGGGCCGAGTGGGACCAGCTGATCGCCGACATGGCCGCCGATCCCAACAAGCGCCACTTCAAGCGCGCCGAAAGCTTTGTCGGCGCGATCGAGGGGCTGGAGCCGGCGCTCAGGAAGGAGTTCACCGATTTCCTCGTCAGCTCGATGACCTCGGAGTTTTCCGGCTGCGTGCTCTATGCCGAGATTGCCCGGCGCACCAAGAACCCCGATGTCAAGCAGCTCTTCCGCCTGCTCGCGCGCGATGAAAGCCGCCATGCCGGCTTCATCAACGAGTGCCTCAAGGATGCCGGGATCGGGGTTGATCTGGGCTATCTGACGAGAACCAAGAAATACACCTTCTTCAAGCCCAAGTTCATCTTCTACGCGGTCTACTTGAGCGAGAAGATCGGCTATGCGCGCTATATCACCATCTATCGGCACCTTGCGCGCAACCCGCAATACAAGTTCCACCCGATCTTCGACTGGTTCGAGCAGTGGTGCAACGACGAGTTCCGCCATGGCGAGGCCTTCGCCATGCTGCTGCGCTCCGATCCCAGGCTGCTTCAAGGCGCCAACAAGCTGTGGATCCGCTTCTTCCTGCTGTCGGTCTATGCCACGATGTATGTGCGCGATCACAACCGCCCGGTGTTCCACGCCGCGCTGGGCCTTGATCCGACCGAATATGATTACAAGGTGTTCGCGATCTGCAACCAGATCGCCCGCCAGGTCTTCCCGGTCGAGCTTGATATCGATTCCCCCGCCTTTCGCGCGCAGATGGAAAGGCTGCGCCTGGCCGCGGGCCGGATCGAGGATGGCAAGGCGCGCGGGGGGATCGTGGGCTGGGCGCAGCGGCTCTCCGGCACGATGGGCGCAGGGCTGGCCTTCGCGCGGATGTTCCTCCAGCGGCCGCGGGCCAACACCCTGCCGCAAGCGATCCGGCTGCAACCGGCGTGGTAAGCTGGAGCGGCCATATCGTCCCGTTCATCGTGACGGTGGCCTTGTGGTTCGTCGCCACCGGGCTGATCGCCTGGGCCGACAACCGCGAGCGCGCCACCTTCTCGAAGAGCCTGATGGTGGGCAGCCTTGTCGGGATCGGCGGGCTGGTGGTGATCCTCATCGCCTCGCTCTCGGTCGAGGTCTGGGCGGTCTATCTCGCCTTCATCGGCGCGCTGATGGTGTGGGGCTGGCATGAGCTGGCCTTTCTCACCGGCGCTGCCGCCGGCCCGCGCAGGGGCCTTGCCGATCCGGGGCTCACCGGACTTGCCCGCTTCCGCCAGGCCGCAGCGACAGTGATGCACCACGAGGTGGCGCTGGCGGTCACCGGGCTGCTGCTCGTCTCGCTCTCGTGGGATGTGCCCAACCAGCTCGGGGCGATGGTCTTCGTGCTGATGTTCGCGATGCGGCTGATCTCCAAGATCAACCTGTTCATCGGCGTGCCCAACACCAGCGCCGAGATGCTGCCCGAGCACCTGTCCTACCTCAAGTCCTATTTCGGCCCCCGCCGCCTGACGCTGACGCTGGTCCTTTCGATCGCGGGGATCGCGGCGGCGGCGGCGTGGTTTGCCGCCCTTGCGCTCGCTGCCCCCGCGGGCAGCGCGGCGATGGTGGGGGCAAGCCTGCTTGCCACCCTCGCGCTGCTCGGAGTGCTCGAACACCTGTTCCTCGCCCTGCCCTTCCGCGACGGGATGCTGTGGGGCTGGGCCTTGCCGCAGCGCCGCCCGGCCGGGGCAAGACGGGAAAGACCATGACACGCACGACAATCACAAAGGGAACGCCGATGGATTTTGAAGCCTTCTTTGCCGGTGAGCTTGACGCGCTGCGCGCCGATGGCCGCTACCGCGTGTTCACCGACATCAAGCGTCACCGCGGGCGCTTCCCCCACGCCACCCGCTTCGTTGCCGATGAGACCCAGGCGGTGACGGTGTGGTGCTCGAACGACTATCTCGGCATGGGCCAGCATCCCAAGGTGCTCGAAGCGATGCACGCCTGCCTCGATGAATGCGGGGCGGGCGCGGGCGGCACCCGCAACATCTCGGGCACCAACCACTATCATGTCGAGCTCGAGGCCGAGCTTGCCGATCTCCATGGCAAGGAGGCGGCGCTGCTGTTCACCAGCGGATATGTCTCGAACTGGGCGGGGCTTGGCACGCTCGCCAGCAGGATCCCGGGCTGCGTGGTCTTTTCCGATGCCTTGAACCACGCCTCGATGATCGAGGGCATCCGCCATTCGCGCGCGCCCTACAAGATCTGGCGCCACAATGATGTGGAGCACCTTGACGAACTGCTTTCAGCCTACGGCCCCGAGGTGCCCAAGCTGGTCGCCTTCGAAAGCGTCTATTCGATGGATGGCGACATTGCCCCCATCGCGGACATTCTCGATGTCTGCGAAAAGCACGGGGCGATGAGCTATATCGACGAGGTTCACGCCGTGGGCCTTTATGGTCCGCGCGGCGGCGGGGTGGCCGAGCGCGAGGGGCTGATGGACCGCATCACCGTGATCGAGGGCACGCTCGGCAAGGCCTTCGGGGTGATGGGGGGCTATATCGCCGCCAGCGCCAATCTCGTCGATTTCGTGCGCAGCTTTGCCAGCGGCTTCATCTTTTCAACCGCCCTGCCCCCGGCGATCGCGGCGGGCGCGCTGGCCAGCATCCGCCATCTCAAGACCAGCAATGCCGAGCGCGAGCTGCAGCAAAAGCGCGTCGCCCAGGTGCGCCGGGCGCTCGACATCATGGGCATTCCGCACCTTCGCAACCCCAGCCACATCATCCCGGTGATGGTGGGGGATGCCAAGAAGTGCAAGATGATCAGCGATTGGCTGATGGACAATCACGGCATCTATGTGCAGCCGATCAATTATCCCACCGTGCCCGTGGGCACCGAGCGGCTGCGGGTGACGCCCTCGCCGGTGCACAGCGATGGCGATATCGAACGGCTGATCAAGGCCTTGAGCGAAATCTGGTCGCATTGCGAGCTGGCGCGCATGGCAAGCGCGGCCTGAGGGCAGCGCTTGGCGCTCCGGCCCCGCTGCCTTGGCCGGAACTTGGCGCGCTGGGGCGGCCGCTTCGGGGGAGGCGGCCGCCCTTTCGCATCTGCGGCCCGCGTTCTGCCCGCGCGCTTGCGGGCGCGGCTCACTTCACCGGGATGAAGCGCACCGCCGCCCCGCCCCCGGGGGCAAGCCGCAAGGCAAGGGCCTGCCCGCCGGTGACGAGCTTTTCCTCGATCACCATGGCATAGGGGTTGGTGTCCCAATGCGCGTCCGGCCCATCGCGGTAGATCTGGGCGCGGTATTGCTTGCCCGGCTCGAGGAAGCTCAAGGTCAGCGCCAGATCGCGCGCCTCCTCATCGCTCAGTGCGCCGAGGAACCATTCCTTCGATTTCCTTCCCTGCCGGGCGATGGCGACATAATCGCCGATCTCGCCGGCCAGCGCGATCGATTGCTCCCAATCGGTCTCCACGTCCTTGATGAACTGGAAGGCATCGGGCCGCGCCTCGTAATTCTCGATGAGGTCGGCGGCCATCTGGATCGGCGAATAGAGCACCACATAGAGTGCCAATTGCTTGGCAAGCGTCGTCTGCGGGCGGTTGGAGGGATCGCTGCGCGGCATGTCGGGACGCAGCGGCGGGCGCGCATTGGGGTGAAGATCGAAGATGCCGGGGGTGAAATCCATCGGCCCGGCGAGCATCCGGGTGAAGGCCAGCATCGCCTCATGCTCGGGCGGGTTGGGGGGCGAGCCCCAGGCGTTGTATTCCATCCCCCGCGCGCCTTCGCGCGCAATCCAGTTGGGATAGGTGCGCCTGAGGCCGGTGTCCTTGACCGGCTCGTGCGCGTTGATCGAAATCTGCCGCTTGGCCGCCTCCTCGACCACCTTCAAATGGTGGCGCACCATGAACTGGCTGTCGTGCCATTCATAGCGGCGGATGCCGTTTTCATCGATCCGCACCGCATCGCCCGCATCGGCGACATAGCCGGTCTTGACCTGGCGCACGCCGAGCCGCTGGTAGAGATCGAAGGCGGCCTCCATCTGGTTTTCGTAATTGGTGATGTTGGCCGAGGTTTCGTGGTGGCCGATCAGCCGCACGCCCTTGGCAAGGGCATGGCGGGCAACCTCCTCGAGATCGAAATCGGGCATGGCCTCGGTGAAGCGGAACAGATCGCCATTGTTGAACCAGTCGCCATCCCAGCCGATGTTCCAGCCCTCCACCAGCACCCCGGCAAAGCCGTGGCGCGCGGCAAAATCGATATAGCGCTTGGCCTCCTCGGTGGTGGCGCCGTGGATGCCCTCGCGCCCCCAGGTGCGATCGCGGATATGCATCGCCCACCAGATGCCGACATATTTGCCCGGCTCGACCCAGGAGACATCGCCCAGCTTGTTGGGCTCGTTGAGGTTGAGGATGAGATCGGAATTGATGAGGCCCACCGCCGCGGGCGCGATCTGGATGGTGCGCCAGGGGCTGTGGAACGGCGCGCGGGTGATGACCTTGGGCCCGCCTGACCAGTTCCTCAGGCGCGCCTCGAAGGTGCCGGGCCGCAGCGCCCCCAGCGACATCGCCGAATAATCGACGAGCGCGGCCTCGTGGATGGAAAAATAGATGCCATCGCCATTGCGGAAGGTGGCCGGGGTGTGCGCATCATCGACCTTGCCCGCCGCCCCGGTGCGGGTGAGATATTCGTAGCGGTTGAACTCGTCCGAAGGGGTGTACCACATCTGCGTGGTCTCCCCCACGGCGAACTGGGTCAGCTCCTCGACGATGGCCAGCTCACCGGCCAGCGCCGCTTGCCCGCCGAGCTCGTAGCGAAAGCCGATCCCGTCATCAAAGGCGCGAAAGCGCACCACCATGCTGCGCGCCGGGCCGGTGGTGGCGCTGAAGGTGACGGCCAGCTCATTGTGCCGATCACGCACCTGCCGCCGCTCGCCCCAGGGCTGCTCCCAGGTGTCATCGCGGCTGGCGCGTGCCGCGGCGGTGATGGCCAGATCGCGCTCGAACCCGTGGTGCGCGGCAAACAGCAGCCCGAGGCGCGAGCGTGCGATCACCGGGCGGCCCTCATGGGCAACCGCATAGCTCGCCTCACCGCCCGCATCGCTGATGGTGATGGCAATGCGACCATCGGGCGAGGTCAGCACCAGGCTCTCGGCCCGGGCGGGCGCGGCGAGCGCCCATGCCGCCCACAGCATCGCGGCAAATGCGGCGAGGATGTTCCGATAGCTTCTCATGCGTCCCTCTCCCTTGCGTCCGCCCGCCTGGTGCGGCGCGCGCCTCAATCGCTCTCGGCAAAGATGCGAAAACCCCAGGCGGGCAGTTCCAGCACCTCGCCCCCGGCAAAGGCCATGGCCTCACCCTCCAGCGCGTCGCGGTAGCGGCCATGGTGGCGGGCGAGGCCGAAGCGCACCTGCTGCGCGCGCGGTGAGAGGTTGAACACGGCAAAGACCCGCTCGCCCGCAGCGCCGCGGGTGAAGGCGAGCACATCGGCATCGGCGCTGGTGGGCACGATCACCATCGGCGCGCCAAAGCGCCCGTTGTGGAGCGCGCGCATCTGCGTCTTGAGCGCGATGAGCTGGCGAAAGAGCGGGGCATTCGCGCCCTCGCGCCAGACAATCGGATCGCGTTCGAAGAAGGCGAGGCTGCGCTCATTGTCCGCCTCCTGCCCGTTGTAGATCAGCGGCAGGCCCGGCCCGACGAAGCTCAGCGCAATCGCTGCCGCATAGGCCGGGCCATAGATCGCGCGGGCCGCCCCGTCCCAGGCGTTCTGGTCGTGGTTTTCGGTATAGACCATGCGCATCGCCGCATGGGGCCAGGTTTCGGCCTGAAGCGCGTAATAGGCGCGGATCGGCCCGGCGCCCTCGCCGCTTTTGACAAGGCGCTGCATCGCCTCCTTCCAGCCCCAGGCATAGGTGGCATCGAAGGCGCGGGCGTGAAGATCGCGCTGTTCCCATTCGGCGAGCATGAACACCGGCCTGATCGCCTCGAGCTCGGCCCGCGCCGCCTCCCAGAAGTCGGTGGGCACATAGCCGGCAACATCGCAGCGGAACCCGTCGATCCCGTATGCGCGCACCCAGTGGGCCATGGCATCGATCATGTAGCGCCTGAGGCCCGGCTGGCCGTAATCGAAATCAGCCACGTCCGACCAATCGGTGCCCGCCGGGCTGGTGAGCGCACCTTCGGGGGTGCGGGTGTACCAGTGGGGGTGGCTGGCGGTGAGCGGATTGTCGCGCGCCGAATGGTTCGCCACCCAGTCGAGAATGACCTTGAGCCCCAGCCGGTGCGCCTCGGCCACGAAGGCGGCCAGATCGGCCTCGGTGCCAAGCTCGGGGTTGACCGCGAGATAGTCGCGCACCGCATAGGGGCTGCCAAGGCTGCCCTTGCGCCCCTCCAGCCCGATCGGGTGGATCGGCATCAGCCAGATGATATCCACCCCCAGCGCCGCCAGCCGCGGCAAGTGCTGCTGCGCGGCGGCAAAGGTGCCCTCGGGGGTGAACTGGCGGGTGTTGATCGGATAGATCACCGCATCGCGCGTCCATGCGGGGTTGGTGACCGCCACCCCAGCGGCAGGCGCATCGCCGGGCGCGGCCTGCACCGGCACCGCGGCCAGTCCCGCGGCGAGGAGCGTGGTGAGCAGGCGCCGCCTCACGCCGCCGCCTCCTTGACCAGCAAGGTCGCCAGCGCCGCCAGCACAAAGCTCGTCGCCGAAATCGCAAAGGCATAGACCGGCGCGCCGCCGAACAGGTTGGTGATGAGGAAGCCCAGCATGGTCGCCGCCAGGAGCTGCGGCACGACGATGAAGATGTTGAACACCCCCATGTAAATGCCCATCTTCTCGGCCGGCACGCAGCCGGCAAGGATGGCATAGGGCAGCGAGACGATCGAGGCCCAGGCGATGCCAAGCCCGATCTGCGGGATCCACAGGAGCGCCGGATCGCGCACCAGCAGCAGCGCGGCAAAGCCCGCCGCACCCGCGATGAGGTTGAAGGCGTGGAGGCGGCAGCGGTCGATCCTTGCCGCGATCATCACGAAGCCGAGCGCCGCGGCGGCGGCGAGGCCGTTCCGCACCGATCCCATCAGGCTCCACCAATCGGCCCCGTCCTGGTAGGCCGCGCTTGCCGCCTCGGTCGCGCCGAAATGGTATTCGGCCACCCCCGGGGTGCCATAGATCCACAGGCCGAACATCCCGAACCAGCTGAAGAACTGCACCAGCGCGAGCTGGCGCATGGTGCGCGGCATGGCGAAAAGATCGCCCACCACCTCCATGAAGCCGCTGTCCTCGCGGCCCTGCTGCTTGAGCGCGCCCGCGACCAGCTGGATCGCCCCGAACCCGGCGAGCAGCGCGGCAAGGACATAGATGTCCTTGGCAATCTCGATCGTGCCGAGCAGCGCCGCGCCGTTCTCGCTGCGGGCGAAGGCAACGAAGGCGGCAAGGGCGAGGCCCGCGGCCACCCACAGCATCCCGCCGCGGGTGAACTGCGCCGCCGTGCGCGCCGCCGCACCTGCGGGAGTGCGCGGCGCGCCGACGCGCAGGCCCTCGAAGCGCGCCAGCTCCTCCGGTGCATATTCCCTGGTGGTAAACACCGTCCAGCACACCGCCGCCAGCAGCGCCGCGCCGCCGATGTAGAACGACCAATGCACCGTCTCGGGGATCTCGCCCGCGGGCGCGGTGTTACTGAGGCCCAGCCAGTTGGTCATCACCCAGGGCAGCGCGCCTGCCAGCACCGCGCCGGTGCCGATGAAGAAGCTCTGCATGGCATAGCCCATGGTGCGCTGCGAATCGGGCAGATTGTCGCCGACGAAGGCGCGCAGCGGCTCCATCGTGATGTTGAGCGAGGCGTCCATCACCCACAAGAGGCCCGCCGCCACCCACAGCGCCGGGGCGTTGGGCATGATGAACAGGGCCAGGCTGGCAAAGAGCGCGCCGATGAGGAAGAACGGGCGGCGGCGCCCGAAGCGCTCGCTCCAGGTCTTGTCGGACAGGTGGCCGATGATCGGCTGCACGATCAGCCCGGTCATCGGCGCGGCGATCCACAGGATCGCCAGCTCGCCGACATCGGCGCCGAGGGTCTGGAAAATGCGGCTGACATTGCCGTTCTGCAGCTCGAAGCCGATCTGGACGCCGAGAAAGCCGAAGCTCATGTTCCAGATCTGGCCCGGGCTCAGCCGAGGCTTGCGGCCGGCATCATGCATGTCCCATTCCCTCTCCCCACGCGCGGGCCGCTTGCCAGCCGGCACGCCACAGGGCAGGCTGCCGCCCGCCCGATGTTGCGCCCGGTCGCTGGGCCGGCCTGCCGCCTTGCAGTGTGAAGCTCCTGCAAAAATTTGCAAGAATCTTTGTCATCCGGCGGATGATTTTTCCTGATCTGCGCCGGATGTTCGGCATTATCTGTATAATGTTCAATTATTTGATTGCCAGATCAGGCGCCGCCAGCGGCCTTCACAAAGATTTGCAAAATCTCTCGCGCGGTGTCACAGATAGGCGCAAAGGGAGTTGGGTCATGATGCGAATCCTCGCCAGTCTGGCGGCGGCCTTGTGTGCGGGCAGTGCGCTTGGCTGTGGGCCGGTGGCGGCCCTTGGTGCCGGGGCCGGGGAGGGGGCAAGCGCCCCGGCGCCAAGCGCGCCTGCCCCCCTCGCCCCGATTGCCGAGCGGCGGCTCGAGGATGAGGTGATCTATTTCGTCCTTCCTGATCGCTTCGCCAATGGCGACCCGGCCAATGACAAGGGCGGCCTCAAGGGCGGGCCGCTCCAGCACGGCTTTGATCCTTCACGCCGCGGCTTCTACCACGGCGGCGACCTTAAGGGGCTGACCGAGCGGCTCGATTACATCGCCGGGCTGGGGGTGAGCGCGATCTGGTTTGCGCCGGTGTTCAAGAACAAGCCGGTGCAGGGCCGCCCGGGGGAGGAGAGCGCGGGCTATCATGGCTATTGGGTGACCGATTTCACCCAGGTCGATCCCCATTTCGGCACCAATGCCGAGTTCAAGGCCTTCGTCGATGCCGCCCATGCCCGCGGCATCAAGGTCTATATGGACATCATCACCAACCACACCGCCGATGTGATCGACTATGTCGAGGGCGAGGCCACCGGCTATGCCTATCGCTCCAAGGGGGAATATCCCTTCTCGCGCCGCGGCGGGCCCGATGGCGCGCCGATCAACCCGGGCTTTGCCGGGGACGACGATCCCGATCCGGCCAATTGGGCGCGCCTCACCGATCCCAGCTTCGCCTATACCCCCTTCGTGCGCGAGGCCGAGCGCAACATCAAGGTGCCCGCCTGGCTCAACGACATCACGCTCTATCACAACCGCGGCAATTCGCACTGGGTCGGCGAAAGCAGCCTCTATGGCGATTTCGTCGGGCTTGACGATCTGGCGACCGAACACCCGCGGGTGGTGGCCGGGATGATCGAAATCTTCGGCCGCTGGATCGAGGACTATGGCATCGACGGCTTTCGCATCGACACCGCCAAGCATGTCAATCCGGCCTTCTGGCGCGCCTTCGTGCCAGCGATGCGCGAGCGCGCCCGGGCGCGCGGCATCAGCCACTTCCACATCTTCGGCGAGATCGCGCACGAGGAACCCACCGCCACGCTGACCGCGCAGGTGATGGCCGAGAGCGCCCTGCCCCATGCGCTCGACATGGGCTTTGCCAAGGCCGCGCAGCTGGTCGTCAGCGGCAAGGCGCCGCCGCGGCTGATGGCCGAATTGCTCGCGCAAGACGCGATCTATCCCGGCGGGCCGGCCACCGCGCTGGGCCTGCCGACCTTCCTTGGCAACCACGATTTCGGCCGCTTTTCGATGTTCGTGCGCGAGATGAGCGGCGAGCGCGACGCGGCGCGCCTGCTCGCCCGTGTGAGCCTTGGCCATGCCATGATGTTCCTGCTGCGCGGGGTGCCCACGGTCTATTACGGCGATGAGCAGGGCTTCATCTCCGATGGCAATGACCAGCTTGCGCGCGAGGACATGTTTGCGAGCAAGGTGGCCGAATACAACGACAATGACCTGCTCGGCAGCGATGCCACCACGGCGCAGGACAATTTCGATCCCGCCCACCCGCTCTATCGCCTGATCGGCACGCTCGCCGCGGCCCGCCACGCTAATCCGGCGCTGCGGCGCGGGCTTTCCACCTTGCGCGCCTTTGCCGAAAGCGCGCCCGGCATCCTCGCGGTCGAGCGCCACGATCCCGAAAGCGGGGCGCGCGTGCTGGTTGCCTTCAACACCGCCGACAAGCCCTTGTCGCAGGCGCTCGAGGTGAGCTACCGCGCCCGCGGCGTGAAGCCGCTCCTGGGTGCCTGCCCGGCCGCGCTCGCCGCGCCCGGTTCGATCAGGCTCACCCTTCCCGCCTTCGGCTTTGCCGCCTGCATCCTGGAGAATGACGAATAATGGCAACCGCCGTGGCCGAGCCTTCCCCCACTGCTGCTGCCACCCGCCCGTGGTGGCGCGGGGCGGTGATCTACCAGATCTATCCGCGCTCCTTCCGCGACACCAATGGCGATGGCATCGGCGATCTCGCCGGGATTGCCGAGGGGCTCGATTACATCGCCGACCTTGGCGTGGATGGCATCTGGATCAGCCCCTTCTTCACTTCGCCGATGAAGGATTTCGGCTATGACGTGGCCGATTATTGCGGGATCGATCCCTCTTTCGGCACCTTTGCCGAGTTTGACCGCATCATCGCCAAGGCCCATGCCCTCGGGCTCAAGGTGATCATCGATCAGGTCTATTCGCACACCTCGGACCAGCACCCCTGGTTCCTCGAGAGCCGCAAGGACCGCACCAATCCCAAGGCCGATTGGTATGTCTGGGCCGATCCCAGGCCCGACGGCTCACCACCGTCCAACTGGCAATCGGTGTTCGGCGGCTCGGCCTGGCAGTGGGACGGGCCGAGGAAGCAATATTACCTCCACAACTTCCTCACCTCGCAGCCCGATCTCAACGTCCACAACCGCAAGGTGCAGGACGCGCTGCTCGAGGTCGCGCGCTTCTGGCTCAGTCGCGGCGTCGATGGCTTCCGCTTGGATGCCATCAACTTTGCCATGCACGACCCTGCCTTGCGCGACAATCCGCCCTCGGGAGTGCCGATGGAGCTGGTGACGCGCCCGTTTGACATGCAGATCAAGCGCTACAACCAGTCGCACCCCGATATCGCCTGCTTCCTCGAGCGCATCCGCGAAACGATCGAGGAATTCCCCGGGCGCTTCACCGTCGCCGAGGTCGGCGGGGCCGAGCCGCTGGCGGAGATGAAGGCCTTCACCGCGGGCGGCAAGCGGCTCGATTCGGCCTATAATTTCGATTTCCTCTATGCCCCCGCGCTCACCGCCGCGCGGGTGCGCGCGAGCCTTGCGCAGTGGAGCGGGGAGCCGGGCGAAGGCTGGCCTTCCTGGGCCTTTTCCAACCATGATGCCCCGCGCTGCGTTTCGCGCTGGGCGCGCGGCGGCGATCATGCCGCGGCCGCGCGGCTCAGCCTGATGGTGCTCCTGTGCCTGCGCGGCAACCCGATCATCTATCAGGGCGAGGAGCTGGGCCTGCCGCAGGGCGAGGTGCCCTTCGAGGATTTGCAGGACCCCGAGGCCATCGCCAACTGGCCCCACACCCTGGGGCGCGATGGGGCGCGCACCCCGCTGCCCTGGCGGGCCGATGCCCCGCAGGCGGGCTTTTCCAGCGCCAAGCGCACCTGGCTCAGGCTCGATCCGGCGCATGTGCCGCTGGCGGTTGATCGCCAGGCGGCCGATCCCGGCTCGACCCTCGCCTATGCCCGCGCGCTGCTGCGCCTGCGCCGCAGCCTGCCGGCGCTGATCGCGGGCGACATCAGCTTCATCGACACGCCCGAGCCGCTGCTGGCCTTTGTCCGCAAGGACGGGCCAAGCCGGGTGCTGTGCGTCTTCAACCTCGGCGAGGAGGCGCTGGCCTGGCAGCCCCCGGCGAGCCTCGGCAAGGCCGAGCTGGTGGCGCGCACCGAGGCGGTCGGCCCGGCGCCGCTGCCGTTGCAGCTTGCCCCCGGTTGCGGCTACTGGGCGGTGCTGACCGATATGTGAACCCATGGCCGATCGCCCGCCCCCTTCCGCCCGCCGCAGCGCCACGCTCGAGGACATCGCGCGCGAGGCCGGGGTGTCGATCTCGACCGTGAGCCGCGCCCTTAACGACAGCCCCTCGGTCAAGCGCCGCACCAAGCAGCATATCTGGCAGATCGCGCGCGCGCATGATTACGAGTTTCGCGCCTCGATGCCCTCCGGCCCGATCGGCGCCGATGCCACCATCGCGGTGGTGGTGCCCACCCCGCAGGCGCGCGAAAGCCGGGTGGCCGACCCCTTCTTCCTCGAACTCCTCGCCGGGATCGCCGAGGCCGCGCGCGAGCGCAACGCCGATCTGATCATCAGCCACCTCGCCCCGCGCGCGGGCGCGGATCTCGACTATGCGATGAGCACCAGCCGGGCGACGGGGGTGATCTTCATCGGCCAGTCCTCGCTCCACCACGCCTTCAATGCCCTCGCCGCGCGCGACAACCGCTTCGTCGTCTGGGGCGCTGAGTTTCCCGATGCGCAATATTGCGTGATCGGATCGGACAATCTGGCCGGCGGGCGGCGGGCGACCGCGCATCTTGCCCGGCTGGGACGGCGGCGCATCCTGTTCCTTGGCGATGCCGAGGCGCCCGAGGCCGAACAGCGCCTGCGCGGCTATCGCCAGGCGCTCGCGCAGGCCGGGCTGGGCTATGACGAGACCCTGGTGCTGCCCGCCCATTTCGAGGTGCATTCCGCCGAGGCCGCGGTGCGCAGCGCGCTGGCGCGCGGGCTTGGCTTTGACGCGGTGTTTGCCGCGAGCGACCTCATCGCCATCGGCGCGATCCGCGCGCTCACCCGCTCGGGGCTGAAGGTGCCCGAGGATGTCTCGGTGGTGGGCTATGACAATATCCCCGCCGCGCGGCTCGTCACCCCGCAGCTCACCACCATCGATCAGGATGCCAACCTCGCCGGGCGGATGCTGGTTTCCAAGCTGATCGACAAGGGCGACGGGCCGGCGATCTCCGAGCGGCTCGAGACCAGCCTGCTCATCCGCGAGAGCTGCGGCGGATGAGCCGCTCCCCCGCCCCGCTGCGCCATATCGTCATCGTCGGCGGGGGCAGCGCCGGATGGATGGCGGCTGCCGCGCTCGCCCAGGCGGTGGGTGAGAGCTGCGCCATCACCCTCATCGAGAGCGAGGCGATCGGCACCGTGGGCGTGGGCGAGGCGACGATCCCGCCGATCCGCCACTTCAACCAGCGCCTCGGCATCGACGAGGCCACCTTCCTGCGCGAGACCCAGGGCAGCTACAAGCTGGGCATCGCGTTTGTTGATTGGGGGCGCCAGGGGCACAGCTATTTCCACCCCTTCGGCCAATATGGCGCCGAGTTCGATCAGGTGCCCTTCTATCACCACTGGCTCAACGAACACCTTGCCGGGCGCATCGCCGGGCCGATCGATCACTTCTCGATGTGCTGGGCCATGGCCGAGGCCGGCAAGTTCAGCCACCCGGTGAGCGACCGGCGGCTGATCCAGTCAACCTTTGACTATGCCTATCACTTCGATGCCGGGCTTTACGCCGCCTTCCTGCGCCGCTTTGCCGAGGCGCGCGGCGTGGTGCGGTGTGAAGGCAAGGTGGTTGCGGTGGCGCTGGCTGGCGAGGATGGCTTCATCGAGGCCGTGCAGCTCGAGGACGGGCGGCGCATCACCGGCGATCTGTTCATCGATTGCTCGGGCTTTCGCGGCCTTCTGATCGAGGAAGCGCTCGGCGCAGGCTATGACAATTGGCAGCACTGGCTGCCGTGTGACCGCGCCGTGGCGGTGCCCTGCACGCGCGGCGCATTCACCCCCTACACCCGTTCCACCGCGCGGCAGGCCGGGTGGCAATGGCGCATCCCGCTCCAGCACCGCACCGGCAATGGCTATGTCCATTGCAGCCAGTTCATCAGCGAGGACGAGGCCGCCGCCACGCTGCTCGCCCATCTCGATGGCGAGGCGCTCGCCGAACCGCGCACCTTGCGCTTCGTCACCGGCAAAAGGCGGGCGTTCTGGAAGAAGAACTGCGTGGCGATCGGGCTTTCGGCCGGGTTCATGGAGCCGCTCGAATCAACCAGCCTCCACCTCATCCAATATGCCATCCTGCGGCTCATCGCGCTCTTGCCCGATGCCTCGATGCCGCCGCTGCTCGCGCAGGAATATAATGCCCAGACTTCAAGGGAATACGAGCTGATTCGGGATTTCCTGATCCTGCATTACAAGGCCACCACCCGCGCTGACGGGGAATTGTGGCGCTACTGCGCGGCGATGGAAATTCCCGAGAGCCTTTCCTACAAGATCGCCCATTTCCGCGCCCATGGCACGCTGGTGGCAGAGCCGGGCGAGCTGTTTGCCAATCCGAGCTGGATCGCGGTCTATCTCGGCCAGGGCATCGTGCCCGAACGCGCGCCGCCGCTCGCCACCATGCGCCCGAAGGTGCCGGTGGCCGAGCGCCTCGCCCAGATCCGCGCAGCCATGGCCGAGGCGGTTGCCGCCATGCCGAGCCACGGCGAATTCATCGCCCGCCACTGCGCCGCCGCGCCGATCGCCGCCTGAGCCATCCCCGCAAGGGGCCGCCGCGCCCGCGCGCGGCCAATGTTTCACGTGAAACATTTCAGGAACGGGCGTGGATGCCCGGGCGCCGCGGGCATGACCCTGCGCCGCACGAAGAAGGGCCCGCCATTGCTGGCGGGCCCTTGCATCGGCCCGGGCTGCGACCCCAAGGGCCCTGCGGCGATAAGCCGTCAGAAGTTCTTGCGGATGGTGAAGTTGAAGGTGCGCCCGTAAAGCTCGTGCCGGCTGGGGAAGGTGCCCACCTGCTGGCCCGCACCGTTGAACAGGTCGTTCTCGGTGACGAAGGGCTCGTTGGTGAGGTTGAACACCTCGGCGAGCACCTGCACCCCGTTGAGCACGCTGCCCGGCTTGTTGAAGGTGTAGCCGATCTGCGCATCGATGATGGTTTCGGGCTGGGCCTGCGCGCCCGAGAGCGAGCCGTCGAAGTTCTGCACTTCGGAGAGGAACCCGCTGCGGTAGCGCGCCGCGATCTTGGCGCGGAAGCCGTGCTTTTCGTAGAAGATGTCGCCCGACCAGGTGAGATCCGAATAGCCGGGAATGGCGATCGGGTTGAAGTTCTGGTTCTTCACCTCGGCATCGGCATAGGTGATGCTGGCAAAGCCGCCGAAGCCATCGAGCGCATCGCTGAAATCACCGAAGTTCAGCCGCACCGTGCCTTCCACCCCGGTGATCTTGCCATCGGCGAAGTTGACCGGGCCGTTGAAGGTGCCGATCGCCACCTGCGGGTTGTTGACGAGGATGCCGCCAAAGCCGGCATTGTTGATCGACTGGGTGAGGTCGGTCAGCTCGCTGAAGTCGATGATCCAATCCGACAGGTCCTTGTGGAAGGCGGCAATGATGATCGCGCTGCCGGGCGAGAAATAGCGCTCGAGGCTGATGTCGTAGGACACCGATTCATAGGGCCGCAGCGTCGGGTTGCCGCCGCCAAGGTTGAAGCACACCACCGATGGCGGGTTGTAGGCGATCACCTGATCGGGCCGCTGGTCGCCATTGGTGTCGATGCAGCTCAAGGGGTTGAAGCCGATGTTCTGGTTGGCGGTCATCTGGTCGAGCCGCGCGCGGGTGATGGTCTTGGCCGCGGCCACGCGGACGAAGGTGTCGGGCATGACCTCGAAGGAGAGGTTCATGCTCGGCAGCCAGTTGTCATAGCTCGCCCGGACGGTGTTGGTGCGCCCGCCGGCGATGGTGCCGGTCGATTGCTGCCTGGTATCGGCATAGCGCAACCCGATGTTGCCGCGCACCGGCACGCTGCCCAGATCGCCGTCGATATTGGCCTGGATGTAGAAATTGTGGATCTTCTCGCCCACCACCCACTGGGTGTCGAAGGTGGCCTTCTCGACCCTGTAGGTGCCATCGGTGAGGAAGAACGAGGGATCATAGGCAAGGATGTCCATGCCCAGGCTCTTGGTGTCGGTGGCACCGCGGATCGCGCTTGCCGGGATCACCAGCCCATTGCCGAAGGCGGGCGTGGGGCGCAGGAAGCTTTCGTTGGAATCGAAGTTCTTCTCGCGGTCGGAATAGAGCCAGCCCAGGGTGATGCGGTCGATGAAGCCGCCATCAAACTCCCAATAGGCCTCGGCGCGCAGCTGGTGCAGCTCGTCGGTGATGATCGGCTCCTTGATGAAGCCGACCTGGCCCCAGCCGCCCGGATCGGTGAGCAGCACATTGGCGGGGTTGGTGTAATCGAGCTGGCTGTCGATGGTGTAGGCCCCGTCGCGCGGGAAGGTGAAGGTCAGCCGGTCCTGCGCGCCCGAACGCGCGCGCCCGGTGCCGGCATAGCTTTCATAGTCGATGTCGTTGCGATCGAGGGTCGAATAGCCATAGTCGAGCACGAAGCCGAGATTGTCGGTGGCCTTCCACTCGGCATTGGCGCCGATCGCGAAGATCTCCGACCTGGCCCCTTCGGTGTCGGTGCGCAGGATCGGCACCACCGCATCATAGGTGGCGCTGTCGGCGAAGGGCCCGTTGCCGCTGGCGCTGACGAACTGCGCGCCGCTCCACGAGGCGATCGGGGTTTCGGTGCCGCGGAAGATGCCGCTGTCCTTGGTGTCGGTGTAGAAGCTGTCGACGGTGAAGGAGAAATTGTCGGTCGGCTCGAACTGGAGCGTGCCGGCAAGCGAGGTGCGCTCGAAATTGCGGCTGACCACGCCCTGGCGCGGGTTGTCGGCCGGATAGATCACCCCCTGCGGCGTGCGCGCCACCTGGAACTGGTTGGTCTTGAGTTCGCGGCTGATGAACTGGGTGGGGATCGACTGCACGGTCACACCCAGCGCCCAGCCCACGGTGCCATCAGCATTCTGATCGATGAGGCTGCCGAAGAAGCGATAGCCGTCGCTGGCGAAATCGGGGTTGAGCTTGCCGTTGTCGTTGAAGGTGTAGGTGCCCGAAAGGGTGATCTGGCGCTTGCCCGAATCGAGCGGCTTGACGGTGCGCAGATCGACCGCGCCGGCAATCCCGATCGCGGCGAGCTGGGCATCGCCGGTCTTGTAAACCACACCCTGCCCGATCAGCTCGGAGGGGAACTGGTCGAACTCGATCCCGCGGTTGTTGCCCGCCGAGACCACCTCGCGCCCGTTGAGCAGGGCAAGGCTGAAATCGGGGCCGAGGCCGCGGATCGAGACCTGCTGCGAACGGCCGCGCACGCGCTGGGCCGTGACGCCGGGCAGGCGCGCGAGGGTATCGGCGATCGAAAGGTCAGGCAGGAGGCCGATATCTTCGGCCGCGATCACCTCGACGATCGAGGTGGCGTTGCGCTTGGCATCGAGCGAGGAGCGGATCGAGCCGCGGATCCCGGTGACGATGATGCTGTCAGCCTCGCCGCCCTCATCCTCGACCGCGGCGGCCTGATCGTCCGCTTCCTGCGCCATCACCGGCGCGCTCGCAGCCGCCAGTGCCAAGAAGGTCGCCGCCCCGCACAGCAGGCGCGCACCACCAATGATCCCGTTCTTCTTCATCACAAGTCCCCTCCCGCAAGCGACATCCTGCGTGTGCTTTTGCAGGTTTTTTCATAGACCATGGCGCGGCGCGCGTAAATCGCCAATCTGCGCTTGTCCGGAAAACCTGCGAATATGGCGATTTGTGTAGCCTTTTTCGTGCTTTGGCGTTCTTCCCAGGGGCCGCCCACGCAGCACGGCGAAGCGGTTTCGCGCAATTGTTGCCGGATTGTCACACATGCCTGTCTGGCGGCGGAGCGTGCCGCGCCAGACCCTGCCAGCCGCCGTTGCGCAGGCGCCCGGCCATGCCCCGCGCCCTGGCACATTTTCATTTTAACTTATACACTTAACATCGCGCTTGGCCGGTGTCCGGCGATTTGTTAGGCTCACGCCCATGACCCCGGCCCGCCCGCTCGCACCGCTGCCGCCGCCCGCCGGCTGGGCGCTTGCGGGCGCAAGCCCCGAGATCGGCACAATTCCGGGCACGGATCAGCCGCTGATCGCCTTCGAGGGCTTCCTCGCCGCGCCTGAAGCGGTGATTCGCGCAGCCAGTTTGCAAAATTTTGCAAAGATCACTCCGCACTATCCGGGGCTGCGCGCACCGCTCCCGGCGGCGGCCTCGGCGGCCTGGCTGGCTGAGCTTGCGCCGCAGCTTGCCGCCTGGTTCGGCGCGCCCGCCGGGGGCTGGCGGATCGAGGCGTGGTTTTCGCTCGTCACCACCGCGCCGGGTGCGCTCGCGCCGATCCAGCGCCTGCCCCATGTCGATGGCACCGATCCCGATCAGATCGCGATGATGCTCTATCTCCACCGCACCGGGCACGGCGGCACGGCCTTCTTCCGCCACAGGTCAACCGGCCTCGCGGTGCTGGGCGCGGCGGACTATCCGCGCTATGCCGCCGCGCTCCAGCGCGAGGTCGCCGCGGCCGGGCTGCCGCCGCCGGCCTATCCCACCGATGGCGCCCCGCATTTCACCCGCATCCACGCGGTCGAGGGGCGCTTCAATTCTGCGGTTTTCTATCGCGGCAATATCCTTCACAGCGGGGTGATCGACAATGCCGCGCCCCTGAGCGCCGATCCGCGCGCCGGGCGGCTGACGATCAACGCCTTTTTCCGGCCGATCAGGGGGTAAGCGAGGAGAGCATGGACGAGAACGGCATCACCCGGCTGGTGATCGTGGGCGGGGGCACCGCCGGATGGATCACCGCGGCGGCCTTTGCCCGCCTCCTCGGGCAGCGCCTTGCGATCGAGCTGGTCGAGAGCGAGGCGATCGGCACCGTGGGCGTCGGCGAGGCGACGATCCCGCAGATCATCCGCCTCAACACCATCCTCGGGATCGACGAGCATGATTTCCTGCGCGCGACCGGCGGCACCTTCAAGCTCGGCATCGAGTTCGTCGATTGGGGGCGCAAGGGTACGCGCTATCTCCACACTTTCGGCGAGACCGGGCTTGCCCTCGGCCATGTCGCCTTCCACCACTATTGGCGCCGCAGCCTCGGGCAAGGCACGCATCACGATCCGATGAGCCTGTGGGACTATTCGCTGCACCAGCACGCGGCGGCTGCGGCGCGCTTCGGCAAGCTCGAGCGGGTCGGCAATACGGCCATGACCGGCCTTGCCTATGCCTATCACTTCGATGCCAGCCGCTATGCCGCCTATTTGCGCGCCTATGCCGAGGCGCGCGGGGTGGTGCGCACCGAGGGGATCGTGGCGGCGGTCGAGCGCGAGGGCACCAGCGGCGACATCTCCGCCATCACCCTTGCCGACGGGCGGCGCGTGGCGGGCGATTTCTTCATCGACTGCACCGGCTTTCGCGCGCTGCTTCTGGGCGAGGCGCTGGGGGTGGGCTATGAGGACTGGTCGCGCTGGCTGCCGTGCGACCGGGCGCTGGCGGTGCCGAGCGAGCGCCTGCCCGTGCTGGTGCCCTACACCCGCGCCAGCGCGCGCGATGCCGGGTGGCAATGGCGCATCCCGCTCCAGCACCGCACCGGCAATGGCCTGGTCTATTCCTCGGGCTTCCTTGCCGACGAGGCGGCGGCCGAGACGCTGCTGGCCGGGCTTGACACCCGCGCGCTCGGCGATCCGCGCCCGATCCGCTTCACCACCGGGCGCCGGGCGGCCTTCTGGGCGCATAATTGCGTGGGCATCGGGCTGGCGAGCGGCTTTCTCGAACCGCTCGAATCCACCAGCATCCACCTGATCCAGTCTCACGTCAGCCGCCTCATCCAGCTCTTCCCCGGCGAGCAGCGTAGCAGCGCCGAGCGCGACGAATACAACCGCCGCTGCGCTGCGGAATTCGCGCAGATCCGCGATTTTCTCATCCTCCACTACCACCAGACCGCGCGCGAGGACACGCAGTTCTGGCGCTATTGCAGGCACATGGCCGTGCCCGACAGCCTCGCCCACAAGCGCGAACTGTTCGCCGCCTCGGGCCGGGTCGGGCGCGATGTCGATGATCTGTTCCGCGAGGCCAGCTGGGTGCAGGTGATGCTGGGCCAGGGGCTGATGCCGCGCGCCTATGACCCCATGGCCGATCAGATCAGCCCGGCGCAGCTCGCCGAGTTCCTCGCCAATCTCAAGACCATCATCACCCGCGCGGTGGCGGGCCTGCCGGCGCATGAGGACTATCTTGCGCGCCACTGCGCCGCCGATCCGGCCAGCCTTGCCGCCTGAGGCGCGCGCAGCAAAAGGGGCGGCGTGGCACCCCACACCGCCCCCTTCTCCACGCGCCGCGCGGGCGCGGCGGCTTACTTCGACTGGCTTTCGAGATAGGCCACCAGGTTGGCGCGGTCCTGCGCATCCTTGATCCCGGGGAAGGCCATCTTGGTGCCGGGCATGAAGGCCTTGGGGTCCTCAAGGTATTCAAACAGCACTTCGGGCGTCCAGGTCACGCCGCTGTTCTTGTTGGCTTCCGAATAGGCAAAGCCAGGGACCGAACCAGACTTGCGCCCCACGATCTTGTGGAGCGAGGGGCCGACGCGGTTCACGCCTTCATCGAGCACGTGGCACGAACGGCACAGGGCAAAGACCTTCTCGCCCTTGGCGACATCGGTGGTGAAGCTCGCATATTCGAGCTTGGCACCTTCCGCCGCCGCGGCAGCCGGGGTTTCGGCCGGGGCTTGGGCGGCAGGCGCCGCTTCGGTGGCCGCGGGCGCCGGGGCGTTGGCATCGCTGCCCGCACCGCCGCCGCAAGCCGAAAGGGTAACCAGAGCCGCCAGCGCGGAGCCCATCAGGAAATTACGCTTCATGGTTGTTTGTCCTTCCGAACGACTGATCCTCCCGCATCCCCGCGGGCCATAAACCACAATGCCGGGCAGGGAAAGCGGGACTTGGCGCGCAGTGCACAAGCCCTCTCCCCCGGCGCCGCGTGCTCCCAACGCACGAAGCGGCTCTGGTTTCCCGGTGCCTTGGTTTCCCGGCCCGCGCGCAGCGATTGCCTTGTGCGCCGGAGGCGTTAAACCCTTGGCCCCATGCAGACGCTTGCCTGGCATTCCAAGCTCACCCTCGCGCTCATCGCGCTCATCCCGCTGTTCTTCGCGATTGCCGCGCTGGGCACGCGCCTTGGCCTGTGGGGCTGGCAGTTTGGCCTGCTCACGCTCACCTTCGGCGGGGGCGTGATCCTCCTTGGGCTGACCGCGCTTGTCGCGGTGATCTCGCTGGTGCTGGCCTTGCGCGCCCAGCCGCGGCGCAACCTGCCGCTGGCGCTGGCAATCATCGGCCTTCTTGTGCCCGGGGCGGCCTTCGTCATGTTCCTCTCGGCCGCGGGCAAGGCCAGCAACAATCCGATCCACGACATTTCCACCGACACCGCCAATCCCCCGGCCTTCTCGGCGGCGGTGATGGCGGCGCGCGAGGCCGCCGGGGCCAATCCGCTCAGTGACTATCAGACCCCACTCGGCCAGCTTGACCTGTTCAGGGATCGCGTTTCGCCCGAGCTTGCGGTCAAGTCGCACGCGCAGATCATCACCGCGCGGCGCGACCGCCCGGCGCCGCTGCCGCTCGGCGGGGCGAGCAAGGCCGAGGGGCTGGCCGCGGTGGCCGCGGCGATGGCGGCGATGGGCATGAGCGAGATCCGCAGCGATCCCGAGGCGGGCCTGGTCGAGGGGGTGGCAACGAGCTTCTGGTTCGGCTTCAAGGACGACGTGGTCGCCCGCGTGGGCGAGACGCAGATCGATTTCCGCTCGGTGAGCCGGGTGGGCCTCAGCGACCTTGGCGCCAATACCCGGCGCATCGCCGAGCTGCGCCGCCGCACCGAGGCGCTGCTCGGCGCAGCGAGTCGCTAGCGACCGAAGCGCGCGGCCGCCATGGCGCTGCGCTGCACCACGGTGGCAAGGCACAGGGCGGCATAGGCATAAGCGATCGGCGCAAACCATTGCGGCGCAAGGCACATGGCGATGAACACCGCGATGGTCTCGGCCCCCTCGGCCAGCCCGGTTGAATAGAAGAAGCTCTTGGCGCCATGCGCGCTGGTCTCCTCGCCGCGCTTGGCGGCGATCACCGCGAAGGCAAGGAAGCTCACCCCCGTCAGCACGAAGCTTGCCACCAGCACCAGCGCCGGCAGGGTGTAGGCCGGGTCCATGATCCCGAAGGCGGTGGGGATGGAGACATAGAAAGCAAAATCGGCGACGATGTCATAATAGCCGCCCAGATCGCTGGCCCCGCGCACGTGGGCGACCGCGCCGTCGAGCCCGTCGCACAGCCGGTTGGCACAGATCAGCACCAGGCCCCAGCCGAGCGCGCCCATGGCAATCGCGCCCGCCCCGGCAAGGCCGAGGGCAAGCCCGGTAAAGGTCAGGCCCGTGGCGCTCACCCCCAGCTGCGCGAGGCGCCGCCCGGCGGCGTTGAGCGGCGGATCGATGAGCGGGCGCAGCCGGGCATCGAACATGCTTTTCTCCCGCCCTCCCCTCAGCCGCGCCGCCAGGCGTGGTAACGCTCGACCCAGCGCAAGAGCCGCTCGGGCTTGTGCGCGCGCTTCCACGCCCCGGCGGCATATTTGTTGGCCTCGACGAGGGTGGGATAGGCGTGGATGGTGCCGAGGATCTTGTTGAGCCCGATCCCATGCTTCATCGCCAGCACATATTCGGCGATCATCTCCCCGGCATGGGCGCCAACGATGGTCACGCCCAGCACCTTGTCCTTGCCCGGCGGCGTGAGCACCTTGACGAAGCCTTTCGTCTCGCTCTCGGCGATCGCGCGATCAAGCTCCTCGAGCGGGAAGTGGGTGACCTCATGAGGGATGCCCTGCTGGGCGGCCTCGCGCGCGTTGAGGCCCACCCGGGCGATTTCGGGATCGAGAAAGGTCACCGCCGGAATTACCCGGTAATCGGCCTTGAACCGGCGAAACTGGCCGAACAGCGCGTTGACGCTGGCATACCAGGCCTGGTGGCTGGCGGTGTGGGTGAACTGGTAAGGCCCGGCAACATCGCCCGCGGCAAGGATATTGGGAAAGCGGGTGGCAAGGAAGGCATCGGTGGCAAGCGCGCCCTCGGTGGCGATGCCGAGCTGCTCGAGCCCGAAGCCCTTGAGCCGCGGCCGGCGCCCGAGCGCGAGGAGCAGCATGTCGAAGGGCACCGGCACCTCTGCCCCGCCGGCCTCGGCCACCACCACCTGCCCCTCGATCCGCGCGGCCTTGTGCCCGGTGAGCACGCGCACCCCATCATCCTCGAGCACCCGGCGGGCCAGCGCCGATACCTCGGGATCCTCACGCCCCAGCAGCTCGGGCGCCATTTCGACCAGCGTCACCCGGGAACCCAGCCGCGCCAGCGCCTGGGAAAGCTCGCAGCCGATCGGCCCGCCGCCCAGCACCGCGACGCGCCGCGGCGGCGCGTCCATCTGCATGAGCGCCTGCCACAGGGTTTCGCTGGTGAGATAGCCGCTTTCCGCGATCCCCGGGATCGGCGGCACCACCGGCTCGGCGCCGGTGGCGATGATGATGCTGCGGGTGGCAAGGCGGCGGGTGGTGCCATCTTCGCCGGCGATCTCGACCGTCCAGGGATCGACGATCCGGGCATGGCCCTTGACCACATCGACGCCAAGCGCGCGGTAGCGTTCGACGCTGTCATTGGGGGCTATTGTGCCGATCGTGCGCCGCACCCGCGCCATCACCTGGCGGAAGGGCACTTCAGGCTCCACGGGGCCAAGGCCATAGCGATCGGCATGGCGCATCTGGTGGGCGACCCTTGCGCTCTTGATCAGCGCCTTGGAGGGCACGCAGCCGGTGTTGAGGCAATCCCCGCCCATCTCGCGCGCTTCGACGAGGGTGACGCTGGCCCGCACCTGCGCGGCGATATAGGCCGAAACGAGGCCGGCCGATCCGGCCCCGATCACCACCAGATTGCGATCGAACCGCCGCGGCCGGGTGAAACCTTTATAGAGGCGGCGGCGCTGGAGCACCCCGACGATGCCCTTGGCCAGCCAGGGGAGGATGCCCAGCAGCACGAAACTGCCCAGCACCGCCGGCGAGGCTATCCCGGCAAGGCTGTCGATCTGCGCGAGCTGGGTGCCGGCGTTGACATAGACGATGGTGCCCAGCAGCATCCCCACCTGGCTCACCCACATATAGGTCAGCACCGGCATGCGGGTGAGGCCCATGACCAGATTGACCACGAAGAAGGGAAAGAGCGGGATCATCCGCAGGGTGAAAAGGTAGAACGGCCCGTCGCGCGCCAGCCCGGCGTTGATCGCGGCGAGCCGGGCGCCAAAACGCGCCTCGAGCCGGTCGCGCAGCAGATAGCGCGCCGAGAGGAAGGCGAGCGTCGCCCCGAGAGTCGAGGCGAAGGAGACGAGGATGCTGCCCACCACCAGCCCGAACAGCGCGCCGGCCGCCAGCGTCATCACCGCCGCGCCGGGAAGCGAGGCCGCGGTCACCGCCACATAGGCAAGGAAGAAGGCCGCGAGCACCAGCAGCGGGTTCTCGGCATAGAAGGCCTGCCAGCCGCCCAGCGCCTGCTTGATCCCGCCAAGGGTGAGATAGTGATCGAGGTCGAGCGCGAAATAGGCCGCGATGACAAGCGCCAGCACGGCCAGGATGGCAAGCTTCTTCACCGCTGATCTCCCTTGCCCAAGGGTTCGCCCCGCCCGGGCGCGCGGTTACGCGCCACCGGATTGCTTACCACTTGCCAGCGCGGCGTATTTCGCAATCCAGCGCTTGTCGATGGCGTGCTTGAGCGCCAGCACCCAGCGCCCTTCGGCCGCAAGCGGGCCACAGCTTGCGATTGCCCGGCCATCGCCGGTGTTGAGGAGATAGAGGCTATGGCGGCGCGGGCGATAGGCAGCGCGCGGCGCCTTGCCCGCAAGCACCGCGCGCAGATTGGCGGCGAGCACCGGCCCGGCGCGCACCGCGTGCACCCCCGAACGGGCGAGCGCCCGGTCGGCCCGCGCGGCAACATCGCCCGCGGCAAACACATGGGGGTGCGACACCGAGCGCTGCTGCGCATCGACCAGCACGAAGCCCGCCGCATCAAGCGCCAGCCCGCTGGCGCCGAGCCACGGCGGCGCGGCGCTGCCGAGTGCAGCGACAAGGCCATCAACCGGCTCGAGGCTGCGGCCTCCCGCCATCACCTTCCCGCCCGCGATGCGCGCGTCTGCTGCGATCAGTGCGATCCCCTGCCGCGCCAGCGCCCGCGCGGCGCGGGCGCGCGCGCCGGGGGCAAAGCCAGGGAGCAGGCCGGCAGCGCCTGCCACCAGCGTCACCGCCGGGCGCGGCACAGCGCCAGCGCGGTTGCGCAGGGCAAAGGCCAGTTCCACGCCCCCCGCCCCGCCGCCTGCCACCACCACATGGCCGGTGCGCATCTTAGCGGCAAGGCGCTCGGCAAAGGCGCTGATCGGGCGCACGTCGATAAGGCGCGGATCATCACCGATCAGCGCCGCCCCGCGACCCACCCCGCCGCAATCGAGCGAGGCGACATCAAAGGCAAGCCTGCGCCCGCCCGCGGTGGTGACGATCCGCGCCGCGGCATCGATCCCGGTGCAGCGATCGGCCAGCCACGCGATCCCCGCGCGCGCGGCGAGAGCGGCAAGATCGACGCGGCCCTCGCCAGCGCCATGCTGGCCGGCCAGCCAGCCCGGCACCATGCCCGAATAGCGAAGATGGCGCTCGGGGCTGAGCAGCACCGCGCGCACGCCGGCAGGCGCGCCGCGGGCGATCCAGTCGGCCAGCACCGCCACGTGGGCATGGCCGCCCCCCACCAGCACCAGCTCACGGCCCATTGCCCCTCCTGCCCTCGCCTTGCGCGCTCAAGACCGCCCCGGCATTGCGGGATCGTTCATCCCGGCGCAAGCTTCGCCCGCTAACGGGCGCCGCGGGATACATCGTCTCACCGGGTGTGAACACTCTGCCGATCATCAAAGGCTTGCAGATGCGCCCGGCCTCGGAACCGCTGGCGGGCTGGGCGATTGATCGCTTGCACGGGCAGGGTGTTGCGCGCCATGCAATCACGCGACGCGGACATTGCCCCTGGTCGCCGGGCTGATGGCGCGGGAAACGGATTTCGGAGCGGAAAAAGGGCTGTCATGGCAGGATCAGGCCAAAGTTACGGTGCCCAGCTTTCGCTGGCCCAGTTCTTCCGGATCTTCTTCGACATCCTCAAGCCCGAGGCCAATTTCTACTGGCTTGCCGCGGTTTATGGGGTGGGCATCAGCCTGCTCAGCCTGGCCACCCCGATCTCGGTGCAGATGCTCATCAACACCATCGCCAACACCGCGCTCACCGCGCCGCTGGTGGTGCTCTCGCTCACCCTGTTCGGGCTGCTGGTGATCTCGAGCCTGCTTTATGCCCTGCGCATCCACCTGCTCGAGCTGTTCGCCCGGCGCTTTTATGCGCGCATGGTGGCCGAGATTTCGCTGATCTCGGTCTATGCCCAGAACCCCTTCTTCGGCGACGTCAAGCAAAGCGCGCTGTTCAACCGCTATTTCGATGTCGTCTATGTCCAGTCGCTGGTGCCCAACCTGTTCATCGGCGGGTTCACCGTGCTCCTGCAGATCGCGGTGGGCTTCGTGCTGGTCTCGCTCTATCACCCCTATTTCCTTGCCTTCACCCTGGTCATGATCGCGCTCATCTGGGCGATCTGGCTGGTGTGGGGCAGCCGCGCGCTGCGCACCGCGGTCGATCTCAGCCACGCCAAGCACAGGACCGCCGCCTGGCTGGAGGGCATCGGCGGGTCGAACGGCTTCTTCAAGTCGCAGCGCCGGATCGACTATGCGCTCGACAAGACCGATGATTTCACCCGCGATTACATCATCGAGCGCAAGCGGCACTTCCGCCACCTGTTTTCCCAGACCATTGCCTTCCTGCTGATGTATGCTGCGGCGAGCGCGGCGCTGCTTGGCCTTGGCGGCTGGCTGGTGATCCAGAACGAGCTGACGCTCGGCCAGCTGGTCGCGGCCGAGCTGGTGCTTTCGGCCGCCTTTGTCGGGGTGTCGCAGCTTGGCACCTACCTCTCCTATTTCTACGACCTGTTTGCCGCGGTCGAGGAGATCTCGCTGTTCTACCAGGTCGAGCAGGAGCAGCCAAAGGGCGCCGATCCCTTCGACGGGCCCGATCACACCATCGTGATGAAGGGGGTGAAGGGCCTCGCCCGGCACGAGCCGGCGCAGTTCGATCTCACCATCCCCTCGGGCGCGATCATCATGGCCGATACCAGCCACCACGGGGTGCAGCGGCTGTTCACCAATCTTTTGAAGATGCACGCCCTGCCCGAAGGCGGCTATGCCACGCTCGGCGGGATCGACATCAAGGACATCGAGGCGCACCACCTGCGCAAGAATGTCCACGTGCTCGACCGGCCGACCTTCGTGGAGATGACCATTCGCGAATATCTCGCGCTCTCGTGCAAGGACACCGCGCCGCGGCGGATGATCGAGGCGCTCGAGACCGTGGGCCTGGCTGGCACCATCGCCACCTTCGAGAAGGGGCTCGACACCCCGATCGCCTCGACCGGCTTTCCGCTCTCGGCGGTGGAGCTGCAGCAATTGAAGCTCGCCAATGCCCTGCTCGAGGCGCCGCGCATCCTCGTGCTCAGCCGCCTGTTCGACCTGCTCGATCCCGAGCCGCTCAGCCGCGCGGTGCGGGTGCTCAGGGAACAGGCCTATTCGACCGTGATCTATTTCTCCAACCGTCGCATCGACCTCGGGTTTGACCGCTTCCTCTATCTCGAAGCGCGCCAGCAGCGCTTCTTCGACAATTTCGAGGAGTTCCGCGCCGCGGTGGCAGCGGGGCAGCAGGCGCTCGCCGCCCCCGGCGCTGCCCGTCAGGCAGGAGGGCGCTGAACATGGTCACGCTCGATCGGGACATGGCCCATTTCACCACGCTCGCCGCGATCCGCACCCCGCGGGTGATGCGGGTGGTGTTCGTGGGGCTTCTGGCGGCGATCGTCATCACCGTCGCCTTCCTGATCTATGTGCCCTGGGTGCAGACCACCTCGGGCTATGGCGTGATCACCACGCTCAGCCCCAACGAGCGCAAGCAGGACATCAACGCGCTGGTGCCGGGGCGGATCGAGGAATGGTATGTGCGCGATGGCAGCACGGTGAAGAAGGGCGATCCGATCGTCAGGATCACCGATATCGACCCGCAGCTGATCGAGCGCCTCCAGGCCGAGCGCGCCCAGCTGGCGCTGCAATTGCAGGCCGCCCAGTCGGCGCTCGCCACCGCGAAGATCGACGAGCGGCGCACCCGCGAGCTTTACGAGGCCGGGCTTGCCGCGCGGCGCGATTATGAACAGGCGCAGATCCGCATCGCCGAGCGCGAGGGCCAGGTCGCCGCGGCCCAGGCCGCGCTCAACCGTGCCGATGTCAACATCGCCCGCCAGTCCGAACAGATCGTGCGCGCACCGCGCGATGGCTTCATCCAGAGCCTCAACGCCGGGGATGCCTCGACCTTCATCAAGGCCGGCGACGTGCTTGCCACCTTCGTTCCGGCCAATGCCCAGCGGGTGATCGAGATCTTCATCGACGGGCGCGACGTGGCGCTGGTCAAGCCCGGGGACAAGGCCCGCATCCAGTTCGAAGGCTGGCCCGCGGTACAGTTTTCCGGCTGGCCCTCGACCGCGGTCGGCACCTTCGGCGGCAAGGTGCTGACGGTCGATCAATCGGCCCAGATCGACGGGCGCTTCCGGGTGCTGATCGAGGAAGACCGCAGCGAGGGCGAGCGCTGGCCGGCCGAGCGCTATGTCCGCTTCGGCGCCGCGGTGCGGGCCTGGATCCTGCTCGAAACCGTCCCGGTGGGCTACGAGATCTGGCGCCAGCTCAACAATTTCCCGCCCGAATTGCCGCCGGGCGAGGGCACGGCGCAGGGCAAGTAGCGATGGCGCGCGCAGCGGCTCGCACAAGGCTGGGGGCGCTGGCCTGGCGCGGCGCGATCGGCACGGCGCTGCTGGCGCTGGCGCTCGCCCCCGCCGCGGGCGCGGCGCAGGACATCGCCCCGCTCGGCGATCCGCTCGAGGCCGCGCTCACCCAAGGCCCGCTCCTGCCCGAGGCGGTGCTGCGCTCCTCGGCGCTCACCTTCCCCGCGATCCTCGAGGCCTTCGAGCGCGAGGCCGCCGCGCGCGCCGATCAGCTCGGCGCCGACGGGGCCTTCGACCTCATGCTCAAGGGCGAATATTACGACCGGCTGACGGGCTTCTACTCCGGCGGCTATGGCAAGGCCGAAGCGCGCCAGCCGCTGCGCCCCTATGGCGCCGAGGTGTTTGCCAGCTACCGCCTGTCGGACGGCACCTTTCCGACCTACGAGAACCAGTTCAACACCAATCGCCTTGGCGAGGTGAAGGTGGGGGCGCTGTTCGCGCTGCTGCGCGGGCGCGACATCGATGCGCGGCGCTTTGCCATCGAGGACACCCGCCTTGCCGCCAGCCAGGCGCGGCTCGATGTCATGCTGGTCAAGCTCAATGTCCAGCACGAGGCGCTGCGCGCCTATTGGCGCTGGGTGGCGGCGGGCGAGGAGATCCGGGTGTTCGAGGAACTGCTCGAGATCGCCGAGGCGCGCCAGATCGGCCTGGCGCGCGAGGTGGGTGAAGGGGCGCGGGCGCGCATCGCGCTCACGGAAAACGAGCAGAACCTGCTGCGCCGCCGCACCCTGCTGGAAGAGGCCAAGCGCAATTTTGCCGTCGCGGCCAACAGCCTCGGCTTCTATCTGCGCGCTCAGGACGGGCGGATGATCGTGCCCACGCGCGAACAATTGCCCGATCCCGGCACGCTCGCCGCGATTCCGCCGGCCGAGGAGCTGCTCACCGTGCCGCTCGATGAAGTGTTGGCGAACCGGCCCGAGCTTGCCGCCTTCCGCCTCGCGCTCGAGCGGGCGGTCAACCGGGTGGCGCTCAGGCGCAACGATCTCATGCCCCGGCTCGATGCCAGCGTCGAGCTGTCGCGCGATTTTGGCCCGGTGGGCGCGGGCGGGACGGGGTTCGATTCGACCGACACCGTGGTGGGCCTCACCTTCTCGGTGCCGCTCCAGCGCCGCCAGGCGCGCGGGGCCTTGCAGCGCGCCGAGGCCGAACTGCGCGAGACCGAGCTGCGCCAGCGCCGCATTGCCGACCAGGTCGCCACCGATGTCGCCAATATCATCGCCAACCTCACCGCCGCGCTCAAGCTCGGCGAGCTCGCCGATGCCGAGGTCAAGCAGGCCAATGCCATGGTGCAGGCCGAGCGCACCCGCTTTCGCCTTGGTGCGGGCGAGTTCTTCCTCGTCAACGCGCGCGAGGAAACCGCGGCCAATGCCCAGATCGGCGCGATCCGCGCCGATCTCAACGCGCGGCTCGCCGAAGCGAGCTACAACGCGGCGACGATGAACCTCAAGGCGCTGGGGCTGGAATAGGCGCGGGCGAACGCTTACTTCACGGTAAAATCGAACACCCGGGCGCCCGCAACGCCGCCCGACAGGCCCGGCCCCGCGCCGCCCACGAGTGCAAACAGAAAGCCATATTCGCCGGGCGCGAGGTCGACATCAGGCGGGACCTTGAAAACATAGGTCGAAACCTGCTCATAGGAAAACGGGATCTGGTCCTTGTCCATCACGCCGGTCTTGGCTCCGGCGATGTTCAGGCTTCCAACGCGCGCCTCGCGGCGATCTTTCTTTTCCATAAGATCGACAAGAGAAAACTCGTTGGGGCTTATGACGGCATTGCCGAACCCGGTCGAGAACACAGCGGACTGCGCCGGACCGGCTGGGTCAAAGAATACATAGAACGTTGGCCTGCGGTTTGTGGTCTGCGTCTGTGCTGTTGCGCCAGGAAGCACAGCCTTGACGCTCGCAGATGCAATCCCGGCCGTAAACGCATAGCCAAGCAGGCCCCCGGTCTTCGTCTGGGTCGAGGCGATGGGATCAATCTTCCGCATCCGCGGAGCTCCGGAGCGATCGTCGAGCATATAGAAGCCCGGTGTATGCGGGACGCTCGGATTAGGAGAGGTATCGTCGTACTTGACGGTGCCATTTGCGCTCTTCACCATCGCTGCGATCACGGAGCTCGGGACACCCTTTGCCCGCAGGTCCAGCAAGGTCTTGGAGTCCGTGACGAAATCTCCTTCACTGGTCTCAATCTTTGCAATCACAGCCTCTTCACCGAGGCCTGCTTCGAGCAGCGCGACAACCGTATCATTTGTCAGCGTTTCAGCATTTGCGACGCCGGCAAAGCACAGGGCAACGGTAGCCGCAACAAAGCGCAGTTGCGCCGGAAGCCTCATGAAACCCTCCGTGTATTAGCTTTCAGTCTGAAAGCCTTAGCACGTCTCGATGGGCCAAATGGCAAGCCGAGACAAGACCTCTCGAAAGGGATTAAATTTTCCCGCGCAGCGCCTGATAGGCCGCAGCTGCCACCGTATTGGCAAGGTTCAGCGAGCGGATCACCTTGGAACGCATCGGCAGGCGGAACAGGCGACCCGGATATTGTGCGGTGATGCTGCGCGGCAAACCATTCGTTTCATTGCCGAACACGAGGAAGGCATCATTGGGGTAATGCGGCTCGTAGAACGTGCGCGGCCCATATTCCTCGAACAGGAACAGCTGTTCGGGCCGCGGCGCGCGGGCGGCGATGAAGGCATCCCAATTGGCAAATTCGGCAAGGCGCACATGCGGCCAATAATCGAGGCCCGAGCGCTTCACCCGCCTGTCGGAAATCTCGAAGCCGAGCGGGTGGATGAGGATGAGTTCAAGATCGAGCGCGACGCAGGTGCGCCCCACCGCCCCGGTGTTGCCGGGGATCAGCGGCGCGACGAGAACCACGGCAAGGCCCATGCGGGCGCGCGGCTCAGCCGAGCTTGTCCTTCAGGAGCTGGTTGACCACCTGCGGATTGGCCTTGCCCGCCATCGCCTTCATCACCTGGCCAACGAAGAAGCCGAACAGCTTGTCCTTGCCGCCGCGATATTCGGCCACCTTGTCCTCGTTGGCATCGATCACCGCTGCGATCGCCGCCTCGATCGCGCCGGTGTCGGAGACCTGCCGCAGCCCCTCGGTCTCGGCGATCTCGGCCGGATCGCGCCCGGTCTTCATCACGATCTCGAAGATCTCCTTGGCCTGCCCGCCGCTGATTGCGCCCTTGTCCTGCATCGCGAGGATGGCGGCCTGCGCGCTCGCCGTGGCATGGGCCGGATCGCCCGCATCGCCGAGCGCCTTGATCACCCCCGGCGCGACCGAAAGCGACCAGTTGGCGACCTGCGTTGCGACCTCGGCCTCCCCCTTGCCGGTGGCCCGGGCGGTCTCTGCCAACAGGGTTTCAAAGCGGGCGAAGGTTTCGACCTCGGCGGTGAGCTCGCGCGCGTTGTAGGGGGTGAGGCCGAGCACCTCGATATAGCGGCGGCGCTTGGCATCGGGCAGTTCCGGGAGCGAAGCGCGGCATTCGGCGAGGAAGGCCTCGTCCAGCTCGAGCGGCAGGAGATCGGGATCGGGGAAGTAGCGATAGTCATGCGCATCTTCCTTGCTGCGCATGGTGCGGGTGGTGCCGGTGGCCGGATCGAACAGCCGGGTTTCCTGATCGACCGTGCCGCCGCTTTCGAGCACATCGACCTGGCGCATCGCCTCGTGCTCGATCGCCTGCATCACGAAGCGCACCGAATTGACGTTCTTGGTTTCGGTGCGGGTGCCGAAGGGTTCGCCCGGACGGCGCACCGAGACATTGACATCGGCGCGCAGCGAGCCTTCCTCCATGTTGCCATCGCAGCTGCCGACATAGCGCAGGATCGCGCGCAGCTTGCGCAAATAAGCCCCGGCCTCGGCGGGCGAGCGCATGTCGGGGCGGCTGACGATCTCCATCAGCGCGACGCCAGCGCGGTTGAGATCGACATAGCTCATCGTCGGGTGCTGATCGTGCATCAGCTTGCCGGCATCCTGCTCGACATGGATGCGCTCGATCCCGATCCACTTGTCCTCGGCGATCCCGGCCTTCTCGTCGGCCTCGATCAGCAGCCGCCCCTCGCCCACCAGCGGGTGATAGAGCTGGCTGATCTGATAGCCCTGCGGCAGGTCGGCGTAGAAATAGTTCTTGCGGTCAAACCGGCTCCAGCGGTTGATCTTAGCCTCGATCGCCATGCCGGTGCGCACCGCCTGGCGGATGCATTCGCGGTTGGGCACGGGCAGCATCCCCGGCATGGCCGCATCGATCAGGCTGACCTGGGTGTTGGGCTCGGCCCCGAAGGCGGTGGCCGCGCCGGAAAAGAGCTTGGCGTTGGAGGTGATCTGGGCGTGGACTTCAAGCCCGATCACGACCTCCCATTCGCCGGTGGCGCCCTGGATGCGATAGGTGCTCATGCGTGTTCTTCCATCGGATCGATGATGGTGAGTTCGGGGAAATAGCTGGCAAAGCCCCTACGGTCACGGGTGACAAGAGGCCAGCCCCTTGTGGCCGCCTGCGCGCCGATGAGAAAATCGGGAAGGATTGCGGCGCGGGTGCCGCCGCGGCGGCGGTATTCGGCAAAGGCTTGCCCTGCGCGGTGACATTCCGGGAGGGTCAGTCGCTCGATAACGAGGTCGAGTGCTGCGATGGTCCTTTCGAGCAAGCCAGGCACAACGAACCGCGCCGCCACCTCAGCAAAGATGATTTCGTTTACATGCACACGTGGCGCACGCACCGCTTCGATAGCGTCAAACAGGGCCGATCCGGGCGGCTCATCCAAGAGCGCAAGGACGATGTTGCTGTCGAAAATCAAACTTCCAGCCCATCGCCGCGGAGCCACCGCTGAAACGCCAGCCCATCCATCCCCGGCATCGGGTCCTGCGCCTTGAACGCGGCCTGCGCCTTACGCACCCGCGCCAGCCGAGCCTCGCGCTCAGCATCGGCATCGGCACGCAAGATCCGCACGGTGCCGTCTTCACCCAGTTCGATCTGCACCTTCTGCCCTGGCCTCAGTCCGAGCAGATCGCGCACGTCCTTGGGCACGGTGATCTGGCCCTTGATGGTCATGCTGGTTTCGTAGCGCACCGGAGGATATTACTGGAACGACGTAATACCGTCAAGCGAGGACAACCCCGAATCAGGCCCGATCAAGCCGATCAGGCCGATCATCATCCTCGATCACCCTGCCGTCCGGCCCGAAGCGCATTTCGCCGTGATCGACATGCTTCCTCACCCAATTGGCGACCATGAAGGTCACCGGCACCGCCAGCATGATCGCGATGCCGGCGATCACAAGCGGCGCATCAACGCTCACCACCACTTCTCCGGCCGCGCGGCAAAGCCCGCGCGCTCTTCGATCGCAAGGCCGGCATCGAGCACGGTCTGCTCGTCAAAGGGCTTGCCGACGATCTGCAGGCCCAGGGGCAGGCCCTCGGGATTGAGCATCGCCGGAACGCTCATGGCGGGCAGGCCCGCAAGGCTGGCGGGCACGGCGAAGACGTCGTTCAAATACATCGTCAGCGGGTCTTCGTTCATCGAGCCCAGCGGGAAGCTCGCGGTCGGCGTGGTGGGCGCGAGGATCGCGTCGCACTGCTCGAAGGCCCGGGCGAAATCGCGGGCGACGAGCGCGCGCACCTTCTGCGCCTGGGTGTAATAGGCATCGTAGAAGCCCGCCGAGAGCACATAGGTGCCGATGAGGATGCGGCGCTTGACCTCATCGCCAAAGCCCGCGGCGCGGGTGGCGGCATACATCTCCTGAAGGCCCGCCCCTTGCGGCAATTCGCGCAGGCCATAGCGCACCCCGTCATAGCGCGCGAGGTTCGACGAGGCTTCGGCAGGCGCGATGATGTAATAGGCGGGCAGGGCATATTTGGTGTGCGGCAGCGAGACATCGACAATCTGCGCGCCGGCATCCTTCAGCCATTCCTTGCCCTTCTCCCAGGCCTCGAGGATCGCCGGATCGGTGCCCTCCATCCGGTATTCGCGCGGAATGCCGATCTTCTTGCCCCTAAGGTCGCTCGTAAGCTGCCCTTCCCAATCGGGCACCGGCAGATCGAGGCTGGTCGCATCCTTGGGGTCAAATCCCGCCATCGCGCCCAGCATGATCGCGCAATCCGTAACCGAGCGCGCCATCGGCCCGGCCTGATCGAGGCTCGAGGCAAAGGCGATGATGCCCCAGCGCGAGCAGCGGCCATAGGTAGGCTTGATCCCGCAGATGCCGGTGAAGGCCGCCGGCTGGCGGATCGAGCCGCCGGTGTCGGTGCCGGTCGCCGCCGGGGCGATGCGCGCCGCCACCGCCGCCGAAGACCCGCCCGAGGAGCCGCCCGGGCTCATCGCCGCGGTGGAGCCGGCCTTGCGCCAGGGCGAGGTGACATTGCCGAAATAGCTCGTCTCGTTCGAGGAGCCCATCGCGAACTGATCGAGATTGAGCTTGCCGAGCATCCCCGCGCCCGCGTCCCACAATTTCTGGCTGACGGTCGATTCGTAGCGCGGGGTGAAGCCTTCGAGGATGTGGCTCGCCGCGGTGGTCTCTACCCCATGGGTGGCAAACAGGTCCTTCATCCCGATCGGCACGCCGGCCATCTTGCCCAGCGGCGCGCCCGCGGCGCGCGCCGCGTCCACCTTCTCGGCCGCGGCGAGCGCGTGGTCGGGGGTGGTGAGGATGAAGGCATTGAGCGCCGCGGCCTCGGCCACGGCAGCGTTGAAGGCCTCGGCCACCTCGCGCGCGGTGAAATCGCCCCGGGCGACCCCGTCGCGGATATCCTTGACGCCAAGAGAGGTGAGGTCAGTCATGGTCCTGCTTCCGTCATCCCCGCGCCTGCGGAGAACCGGCCCACCTCGCCAGCCCTGGCTTTGATCCCCGCCGTGGCGGGGATGACGAGGCAAGCGCGATGAATTGCCTATTCGATCACCTTGGGCACGCCGAAGAACCCGTGTTCGGCCACCGGGGCATTGGCCAGCACATCCGCGCGCTTGCCGCCGCCGGTGAGCGGATCGGCATCGACCACATCCTCGCGCAGCCGCAGCCGGTTGGGGATCACCGCCGCCATCGGCTCCACCCCGCTGACATCGACCTCGCCCAGTTGCTCGACCCAGGCGAGGATGCCGTTGAGTTCGGGCACCATGCGTTCGAGCGCTTCGTCATCCATGCGGATGCGCGCGAGGCTGGCGATACGGGCGACGGTGGCCTTGTCAACCGACATGCGCGGTGCCCACCCTTACTGGCCCTGCGCGTTCTGCGGGGCGCCCTGCGGCGCGCCGGGGGCGCCGGGGGCGCCGGGGGCGCTGCCCATCTGGCGCTGCATCGCCTCTTGCAGGATGGCAAGATTGCGATCGAAGGTGGCCTTGCTCATGATGTCCACGACCTCGATCTCGAACTCGAGATCGGCATTGGGCGGGATCGGCGCGCCGGCCGGGGGCTGGGCGCCATAGGCCTTGTCGGCGGGGATGAAGAGCCGGTACTTGCCGCCCTTCTGCATCTGCTGGAGCCCCTCGAAGAAGCCCGGGATGGTCGCCCCGTCCTCCACCGGGAAGGGGGTGCCTTCGGGGAAGACGCCTTCGACCGGCAGCGGGATCGGGCGCGATTCGTCGAACACCTTGCCATCCGCGGCGAGCTTGCCCTTGTACTTCATGAACACCACGTCGCCGAGCCTGGCGGTGGGGCCGGTGCCGGCCACCTCGGTCTCCACGTCGACGCCGCGGGGCACCGCGGCCCAGGCGAGCCCAGCCCCCACCAGCACCGCGAGGATCACTCCGATCCACAGCTTGGCAAGCGAGCCCTTGGCGACGGGCTGGATCGGCACGCGGGTAATCTCGGTCATGGTCGTTACGGTCCTGGCTGGCGGCACGCCGGGCGGCGCACGCGGAGGGCAGCAAAAGGGCGCGGTGTGAACGCCGCGCCCTGATGGCTGATCGTGCCTGAGGATTCAAGCGGCGGATTGCAGCACTGCGCGCGCCGGGAAGGCCGGGCGCGCGGCGCGCCGATCACTTGATCCCGTCGCGCTCCATGCGCTTGCGCTCCATCTTGCGCGCGCGGCGAATGGCGGCGGCCTTTTCACGGGCGCGCTTCTCGGAGGGCTTCTCGTAGTGGCGGCGCAGCTTCATCTCGCGATAGACGCCCTCGCGCTGCAGCTTCTTCTTGAGCGCGCGCAGGGCCTGATCGACATTGTTATCGCGAACGATGATCTGCATAAACGACGACTACCTCATCTTACATAACGCGAAGCCTTGCGCGCCATGACGGGCACACGGGCCAAGCAGTGAATTGCCAATGAAAGACGGGCGATTCCCGCAAGGGAGCCGCCCTTCAAACCGCGCTCCCCTAATCCAACTTGCGCCCAAAGGCAAGCCGCGCGCACGCCTGCTAGGCAGAAGGCCAAGCCGGCGCTAAGAGCCGCGGGCATGACCGCGCTTCCCCTCTCCCCCCTTGCCGCCTCGGCGCTTGTGGCTGCCGGCGGCGCCGTGGGCGCCATGGCGCGCTATCACGCGGTGCGGATCGTCACCGCCGCCTTCGGGCCGGACAACAGCTTTCCCTGGGGCACGCTCAGCGTCAACATCATCGGCAGCCTGCTGATGGGGGCGCTGCTCGGCTGGCTGGCGCGCGGCAGTGTTTCGGCTGCGGGGGCGGAGAGCGCGCGGCTGCTCATCGGGGTCGGGCTGCTCGGCGGCTTTACCACCTTCAGCGCCTTCAGCGCCGAGCTGGTGACGCTGGTGCACCGCGGCGAGGGCGTGCTGGCCGCCGGCTATGGCGCTGCCTCGCTGATCGCGGGGATGGCGGCGCTGCTCGTCGGCCTTGTCATCGCCCAGAGCGCGCCATGAGCGCGGGCGCAGGGGCAGGCAGCGCAGGGGCCAGCGGCCCCGGCGCGGTGCGCCAGTTCACCATCAGCACCGATGACGATGGCATCCGGCTCGACCGCTGGTTCAAGCGCCACCTCCCCGAGATCGGCTTTGCCACGGTCTCGCGCTGGGCGCGCACCGGGCAGATCCGCCTCGATGGCAAGCGCGTGCGCGCCGAGGAGCGGCTCGCCGCCGGGCAGGTGCTGCGCGTGCCCCCGGGAGGGGATGAGGCGGCCCGCCGCCCTGCCGCTGCTGCGCGCGCCCGCCCGCTCAGCCCCGAGGAGATCGCCGCCGCGCGCGCCATGGTGATCTGCGAGACCCCGAGCGCGATCGTGCTCAACAAGCCCCCCGGGCTGGCCACCCAGGGCGGCAGCAAGACCACCCGCCATGTCGATGGCCTGCTCGATGCCTTCATCACCCGCGCGGGAGAGCCGCGCCCGCGGCTCGTCCACCGGCTCGACAAGGACACCTCGGGCGTGCTCCTCATTGCCCGCACCCCCGGCAGCGCGGCGAGCTATGCCAAGCGCTTTGCCAGCCGCAGCGCGCGCAAGGTCTATTGGGCGCTCGTCGTGGGCGTGCCCGAGCCGGCCGAGGGCGTGATCGATGCGCCGATCGCCAAGCAGCCCGGCACCGGGGGCGAGAAGATGCATGTCGATTTCGCGGCCGGGCAAAGCGCCCGCACCCGCTATCGCGTGGTTGACCGGGCCGGGACGCGCGCGGCCTGGGTGGAGCTTGAACCGCTCACCGGGCGCACCCACCAGCTGCGCGTGCACCTCGCCGCGATCGGCCACCCGATCGTGGGCGATGGCAAATATGGCGGGCCGGGCGCCTTTCTCACCGGGGCGGTGAGCCGCAAGATGCACCTGCATGCCCGGCGCCTCATCATCCCCCAGCCCAAGGCGGGAGAGGGGGGCGGCGGCAAGCTCGATGTCACCGCCGATCTGCCCGCCCATTTCGCCCAGTCGATGGCGGTGCTGGGCTTCGATCCGGCGCTCTCGGACGCCGCGCCGCTGCGCGACGAGGTGCCCGAGAAGTCCCCCGAGGAGAAGAAGCAGGCCGCCCGCCGCCATTTCAAGCAGGCGCGCAAGGCCGCCCGCCCGCCGCGCCGCGCGCGCGGCAGCGCCAAGGCCGCAACGCGAGCGGCGCGGCCAGCCAGGGGCCCGCGCCGCTGATGCATCCCAACCCGCTTTACCGCAGCGATGACCGCGCGCTGTGCGAAAGCCTGATCGACCAGATCGGCTTCGGCATGGTCTTTGCCGCAACCCCCGATGGCCCGCGCGTCGCCCACACGCCGCTGATTTCGACCGGCGACGGGGCGGTGCAGTTCCATCTCGCCCGCGGCAACGCACTCGCCCGCCACCTTGATGGCGCGACTGCGCTGATCCTCGTCAATGGCCCGGATGCCTATGTCTCCCCGCGCTGGTATGCCAAGCGCGACACCGTGCCGACCTGGGACTATGTCGCGCTCGAGCTTGAGGGCCGGGTGCGGCGGATGGATGCAGAGGGGCTCGAAGGCTTCCTCAACGCCGCGATTGCCCGGCACGAGGGCCGGCTCGAAGGCGCGCCGTGGCGGGCCGAGGAGACCTCGCGGCAGGTGTGGGACAGCCTCATGCGCGGGATCATCGGCTTCGAGCTGGAAGTGCTGGCCTGGCGGCCGACGCTCAAGCTCTCGCAGAACAAGTCCGCGGCCGATCGCGCCCGCATCGCCGCAGGGCTGGAGGCGGCCGGGCACGCCGCGCTTGCCCACCTGATCCGGAACCTTGCGGCATGAGGCGGCTGGCGGTGTTCGATTGCGATGGCACGCTGGTCGATGGCCAGGCCGACGTGTGCTGGGCGATGGCGCGCGCCTTTGCCCGCGCTTCGCTGCCCGCGCCCGCGCCCCAGGCGGTGCGCCGCATCGTCGGGCTGAGCCTGCCGGCCGCGGTGCGCGCGCTCGCCCCCGAGCTTGCGCCCGACGAGGCCGCGGCGGTGGCCGAGTTCTACCGCGCAAGCTACCGCGCCCGGCGCGCGGAGGGCCTGATCGACGAGCCGCTCTATGACGGCATTGCCGAGCTCCTCACCGCGCTCCACCGCGCCGGCTGGAGCCTTGCGATCGCCACCGGCAAATCCGATCGCGGGCTGGCCGCCTGCCTTGCCGCGCATGGCATTGCCGATCTGTTCGTCTCGCTCCAGACCGCCGATCGCCACCCGTCAAAACCCCACCCCGCGATGCTCGAGGCAGCGCTGCTTGAGGCCGGGGCGCTGCCGAGCGAAGCGGTGATGATCGGGGACACCAGCTTTGACATGCTGATGGCAAGGAGCGCCGGGGTGCGCGCGCTGGGGGTCGGCTGGGGCTATCACGCCCCGCAGGAATTGCTGGCGAGCGGCGCCGTGGCCGTGGCCGAGAATGCCGCCGCGCTCGGCGCCCTGCTCGCGGAGATCCTGCCATGAGCCGCGATAAGCAAAGGGAGGCACGCGCGCGCCAGCGCTTCATCGTGCTCAATGCCTTGCGGTTCTCGGGGCTGGCGCTGGTGCTGCTTGGCATTGCCCTGGCGCGCGGACACATCATCCCCGGCCTGCCCTGGCAGGTGGGCGGGGTGATCGCGCTTGCCGGCCTCGTCGAGTTCTTCTTTGCCCCGCCGCTCATCGCCCGCGCCTGGCGTCGGCAGGACGGGAAGCGCCGATGATCCGACGCTTCTACCGCGAAGTCAGCCTCGCCGCGCGCGCGGGCGGGTGGCAGGTGCAGCTCGACGCGCGCGGGGTCAAGACCGTGGGCGGCGCGCCGCAGGTGGTGCCTGCGCACGCGCTCGGCGAGGCGCTGGTGGGCGAATGGCGCGCGCAGGGCGACAAGATCGATCCCAAGAGCCTGCCGCTGCGCGACATGGCCGATTATGCCATCGATCAGGTGGCCCCTGACCCAACCAGCCTCGCCGAGGCGCTGCTTGCCTATGCCGAAACCGATACGCTGTGCTACCGCGCCGATCCCGATGAGCCGCTTTATGCCCGCCAGCAGCAGGTGTGGGAGCCGCTCCTCAGCCGCTTCGAGACTGCCCACGGGATTGCCCTTGCCCGGGTGAGCGGGGTGCTGCCGCGCCCCCAGCCCGCCGCCACCCTCGCCGCGCTGCGCGCGCGGCTGGTGCGCTGCGATCCCTTCACGCTGGCGGGACTTGAGGCGATGACCCGCCTTGCTGCCTCGCTGGTGATCGCGCTGCTCGCAAGCGAGGCGCGAGAGGAGCCCGAAGCCCTGGCGCTGTGGCAGGCCGCCTGTCTCGAGGAGGAATGGCAGGCCGAGCTGTGGGGCCGCGATGCCGAGGCCGAGGCACGGCGCAAGCGGCGCGAGGCCGATTTCCTTGCCGCCTGGCGCTTCGTGCGCCTGGCGCAAGGCTGATCAGCGCGTCTCTTTCATCCACGCGGCGATATCGCCCGCCACGCGGTTGGCCGCGCGGTTGAGCGCCGCGCCCACGGCGCGCGCCTCGGCCGGAACCCCGGTCTCGCGCGCCTCGAAGCGGCGGGTGGCGATGGCCCCTTGTCCATCGCTGCGCACCGCATCGAAGCGCACCACCACCGCCTGGCCTTGCGCCTCATAGCCCATGTCGATGAGCGTGCCGCGCAAGGTGACGCTCGCAAACGGGGCGGTGTCATCGCCATCCACCACCAGCGCCCCGCTCTCGGCGCGCAGGGTCTCGCCCACCAGGCGGCGAAACAGCCGCGCGGGCTTTTCCACCCAGAAGGCATCCTTGAGATAGGCCAGCTCGGTCGCGCTCACCGCCACCGGCACGCGCAGCACATCGAGCTTGGCCGGGGCATCGATCACCGAGACCGCGATCACCTGGCGCCCCGCCTGGGCGGCCGCGCCGCTGCCCGCCGGGGCGCGGGCCTCGGGGCTCAAGGTGAGGAGGCTCTCGGGCGGCTTGCCGCCCAGGCTGATGCAGCCCGAAAGCGCCAGCGCCAGCGGCAGGGCAAGCAGCACCGGGCGGCAGGAGATGGTCATGCGATCCGTCCTCTCATCTCGGCTTGTAATCGGGCAGCGACTTGCCGCCGATCAGCGCGCCGGCCCCTTCGCTTTCGAGCTTTTCGGTGATCGCGCGCAGGGCCCGGCTGGTGGTGCGCAGATCCTGCAGCGTCGCCTCGGCATTGGGCAGCGTGGTCTCGCGCAGCTGGCGCGCGGCGGGGCGGGTGTCCTCGAGCGTGGCGGCGAGCGAGGCGAGCGCGGCATTGGCCGATTTGAGCGTGGCGCGCAGCTCGCGCGCCAGCGGCTCGCCCTCGCGGGTGACGAGGCCATCGGTGCTGAGCGCCAGCTTCTCCACCGCATCGAGCGTCTGGTTGAACTCGGCAATGGCGCCGCGGAAATCCCTGAGGTTCTGCTCAAGCTCGGGGGTGGCATTGGCAAGCCCGCCGGTGAGGCGGTTGGTGTTGCGCAGGATCGCGGCGATCTCCTGCTGGTTTTCCGGCCCGAGGATGGTGTTCAACTGCTCGGTCAGCGTCGCCAGCCGCTCGAGCAGCAGCGGGGCATTGGCGACGATCTCGCCAAAGCCGCCGCGCCCGGGCGGGATCACCGGGCGGCCTTCGGGGCAGGCGGTGGTGGCGCAGGTGATCGGCGGATTGTCCTTGCGCGCCCCGTCGAGCAGGATGGTGGAGACCCCGGTGAAGCTCGCCTGGATCGTGGCCTGGGTGCCGACGAGGATCGGCACGTCCTCCTTCACCTTGATGCGCACCCGCACGAATTCGGGGTTGCCCTTGGCCAGCGCGATCTCGGTCACCTGGCCCACCGGCACCCCGGCAAAGGTCACCTGGCTGCCATTGGCAAGGCCCGAGACCGACTGGTTGTAGAAGATGTCATATTCATCCTGCGCGCCCTGGCCGAGCCGCGCGATCCAGACGATGAAGGCCGCCAGAGCCGCCAGCAACAGCAGCGTCACCGCCCCGACCCACAGATGATTGGCTCTGGTTTCCATGGCGTTCCCTATGCGGCGCGGGTGTGGGGCTTGTCCATGCCTAACCGCCGGTGTGGCCTTGCGTGGGATGGGCGGCGTGGGCGGCTTGGGCGGCCCCGGCAGCGCGCCCGCGCGGGCCGCCGAAATATTCCTCGATCCAGGGGTGGCCGGTGGCGATGAGTTCGGGGATCGTGCCCACCGCGATGATGCGCTTGTCCGCGATCACCGCCACCCTGTCGCAGATTTCATAGAGCGTATCGAGATCGTGGGTGATGAGGAACACGGTAAGACCCAGGGTCTCCTTGAGCTCGCGGGTCAGCCGGTCGAAATTGGCCGCGCCAATGGGATCGAGCCCGGCGGTGGGCTCGTCGAGGAACAGCAGTTCCGGATCGAGCGCGAGCGCCCGCGCGAGGCCGGCGCGCTTCTTCATCCCGCCTGAAAGCTCAGCCGGATACTTGGCCACCGCGCTTTCGGGCAGGCCGGCAAGGATGACCTTGTAGCGCGCGATCTGCTGGCGCAATTCGGTGCTCAGATCGGGATAATATTTGCGCAGCGGCACCTCGACATTCTCGCCCACCGTCAAGGTGGAGAACAGCGCCCCGCCCTGGAACAGCACCCCCCAGCGGCGCCGCACGCCCACGCCCTGTTCGAGATCGATCTCGGTGATGGTGTGGCCGAGCACGTCGATCCGCCCCGCCGCCGGGCGCTGCAACCCGATGATCGAGCGCATCAGCACCGATTTGCCCGAACCCGAACCGCCCACCACGCCCAATATCTCGCCGCGCCTGACGGTAAGATCGAGGCCATCGTGCACGGTGAAGTCGCCGAAGCGGTTGACCAGCCCCTCGATCACGATCGGCGGGGTCTCATCCTCGGGGCGGGCGGCAACGCGCATGGCTCAGCCCCATCCCACTTCCGTGAAGAACACGGCAAAGAAGGCATCGAGCACAATCACCGCGAAGATCGCCGAGACCACTGCCATGGTGGTGCGGCGCCCGACTTCTTCCGAATTGCCGCGCACCTGCATCCCATTGTAGCACCCGGCGAGCGCCACGATCAGGCCGAACACCGGCGCCTTGATAAGGCCCACCCACAGATCGTGTTCGGGCACCACTTCCTGGATGCGGGCGATGAAGGTCCAGAACGGGATGCCGAGCGCGAACTGGCCCACCACCGCCCCGCCGATGATCGCCACCAGCGACGAATAGAACCCCAGCAGCACCATCATGAAGGTGGCGGCAAGGATGCGCGGGATCACCAGCGCCTCGATCGGCGAGATGCCGATGGTGCGCATTGCGTCGATCTCCTCGGTCAGCTTCATCGTGCCAAGCTGCGCGGCAAAGGCGCTGCCCGAACGGCCGGCGACCATGATCGCGGTCATCAGCACGCCCAGTTCGCGCAGGGTGATGCGCCCGACGAGGTTGACGGTGAGCGCCTCGGCCCCGAACTGTTCGAGCTGCACCGAGCCCTGCTGGGCGATGACGATGCCGATGAGAAAGCTCATCAGGCCAATGATCGGCAGGGCGGTGACGCCCACCAGCTCCATCTGGTGCACCAGCGCGGTGAGCGGAAAGCGCGAGGGCCGGCGCAAGAGGTTGCCCGCACCGATGAGGATCTGGCCGATGAAGCCGACCACCCCGATCACGCCGCTGCGCGCGGCAAAAACCTGCTCCCCCAGCGCCAGCGGCACGCGCTCCCACACCGGCGGGCGCGGCGGGCCGATCGCCCCTTCGGCCGAAATCCCGCGCACCGCGGCAAGCAGCCGCTCGGCCGCTTCGCTGGCGCCGACGATCTCGGCGCCATGCGCATGCGCGAGGCGGCACACCACCCAGGCGCCGACCGTGTCGATTTCGTCCACCCCGGCAAGATCGATCGCGGCGATGGGGTCGGCAAGACCGGCAAGCTCGGGCTCGATCGCAGCGATGCTGCGCAAGGTCAGCTGGCCGCTGAGCACCAGCCGCGCGCCGCTGCCTTCCCCCTCCCCCTCAAGCGAATATTGCGCGGCTGCCTCCATCGCCCCAAGCCTATGCGGGGATTTTGCCTGCCCGACAAGGCTTTCGCGCCCCGCGGGGGGCTGGCGTGATCGCGGCGATTGCATCAGGGCAAGCCTGCTGGCATGGCGCTCGGCCATCATGAGTGCAAGCGATCCCCACCTCCTGCCCACCACCTTCGATCCCGCCGCCATCGAGGCGCGCTGGTATCAGCATTGGGAGACGAAGGGCCTGTTCCGCCCCCATCGGCCCGAGGCCGAGCCCTTCACCATCGTCAACCCCCCGCCCAATGTCACCGGCTCGCTCCATATCGGCCACGCGCTCGACAACACGCTGCAGGACGTGGTGATCCGCTATGAGCGCCTGCGGGGCAAGGATGCCCTGTGGGTGGTGGGCACCGATCATGCCGGGATCGCCACGCAAATGGTGGTCGAGCGCCAGCTCGAGGCGCGGCAGGACAAGCGCACCAACTATTCGCGCGAGGATTTCATCGCCAAGGTCTGGGCGTGGAAGGAGGAGAGCGGCGGCACCATCACCCGCCAGCTGCGGCGGCTGGGCTGCTCGATGGACTGGAGCCGCGAGCAGTTCACCATGGACCCGCATTTCACCCGCGCGGTGACAAAGACCTTCGTCGATCTTTACAACGATGGTCTGATCTACCGTGACAAGCGGCTGGTGAACTGGGACCCCAAGCTCAAGACCGCGATCAGCGATCTCGAGGTCGAAACCCAGACCATCGCGGGCCATTTCTGGCGCTTCAAATATCCGCTCGCCGATGGCGCGCGCACCGCTGCCGGCGCCGATCACCTGATCGTCGCCACCACCCGGCCCGAAACCATGCTCGCCGACATGGCTCTGGCGGTGCACCCGGCAGACGAACGCTACCAGAGCGTCATCGGCAAGCACGTCATCCTGCCGATCACCGGGCGGCGCATCCCGGTGATCGCCGATGAACATGCCGATCCCGCATTGGGCTCGGGCTGTGTCAAGATCACGCCGGGGCATGATTTCAACGATTTCGAGGTGGGCAAGCGCGCCGGCATCGCCCCGGCGCAAATGCTCAACATGCTCGATGCCGAAGCCAACGTGTGCCAGACCGCCGATGGGCTGGTGCCGCAGGAGTTCATCGGTCTCCACCGCTTCCGCAAGGACGGGGTGGACGGCGCGCGCGAACTGGTGGTCAGGCGGATGAAGGAGCTGGGCCTGCTCGTCCCGCACGTCACCACGGACAAGAATGGCAACGCGGTCGAACACGAGGCCGAACCGCGGCAGATCCCCACCCCCTTTGGCGATCGCGGCGGGGTGGTGATCGAGCCGTGGCTGACCGACCAATGGTATGTCAACGCCGCGGAACTCGCCAAGCGCCCGATCGAAGCGGTGCGCCGCGGCGATATCGAGATCGTGCCCAAGAGCTGGGAGAAGACCTTCTTCAACTGGATGGAAAACATCCAGCCCTGGTGCATCAGCCGGCAATTGTGGTGGGGCCACCGGATCCCGGCGTGGTTCGATGCAGAGGGCAACATCTATGTCGCCCAGAGCGCCGAGGAAGCGCAGCAGCAGGCCGGCGAGGGCGTTGCCCTGCAGCAGGACGAGGACGTGCTCGACACCTGGTTCTCCTCGGCGCTGTGGCCCTTTGCCACGCTCGGCTGGCCCGACCCGCAAGCCCCGCTGCTCAAGCGCCACTATCCCAATTCGCTGCTCATCTCCGGCTTTGACATCCTGTTCTTCTGGGATGCGCGGATGATGATGATGGGCTTCTATCACCTCGGCAAGCGCCCGTGGGACAGGCTCTATCTCCACGGCCTGGTGCGCGCCGCCGATGGCGCCAAGATGTCGAAATCCAAGGGCAATGTGGTCGATCCCCTGGGCCTGATCGACAAATATGGCGCCGATGCCCTCAGGTTCTTCATGGCGGCGATGGAAAGCCAGGGCCGCGACATCAAGATGGATGAGAAGCGGGTCGAGGGCTATCGCAACTTCGCCACCAAGCTGTGGAACGCGGCGCGATTCTGCCAGGCCAATGGCATCGGCGCCTCGGACACGATCAAGGCTCCGCCTGCCCGCCTTGCCGCCAACCAGTGGATCATCGGTGAGGTGGCCGCCTGCGCCGCGGCGATCGAGGCGGCCATGGAAGAGCTGCGCTTCGACAATGCCGCCAACGCCATCTACCAGTTCACCTGGTCGAAGTTCTGCGACTGGTATCTCGAACTCATCAAGCCGGTCTTTGCCGGCGAGGCGGGCAGCCCGGCTGCGGTGGAGACCCGCAGCGTGGCCGGCTGGGCCTTGGACCAGATCCTGGTGATGCTCCACCCCTTCATGCCCTTCATCACCGAGGAGCTGTGGCACAAGCTGGGCGCGCGCGACCATGAGCTGATCGTGGCCAAGTGGCCCGCGCCGCAAGCCGAGGTGAGCAGGGAGGCGACCGAGGCGATCGACTGGGTGATCGAGCTGACCACCAACACCCGCTCGGCCCGGGCCGAACTCGGCATTGCCCCCGGGGCGAGGCTCGCCGCCTATCTGCCTGAGCCTTCGCCGGTGGCATCGCGCACCATCGCGCGCTCGGCGGCGGCGATCGAGCGGCTGGCGCGGCTGGCGCCGGTGACGATCGGCGCTGCCCCGCCCGGCGCGGCGATGCAGGTGCTCGCGGGCGAGGACGTGTTCATCATCCCGCTCGAAGGGGTGATCGACATTGCCGCGGAAAAGGCCCGGCTGGAAAAGGCGCTTGCGGCCTCGGAGAAGGAAGCCAGGTCCCTGCAAGGCCGCCTTGCCAACCCCGCCTTTGCCCAAAGGGCAGCGCCGCAGGCGGTGGAAAAGGCGCGCGCCGATCTTGCCCATCACCAGGGCGAGATCGCGCGGCTCACCGCGGCGCTGGCGCGGCTCGGCTAGGTCCTGTCTGCATTCATCTTAACCAATCGAGTGCTGAGATGAGGAAGACAAAGCCCATGAAGCTGGTCAGCGTCTTCTCGCAGCGCAGGGCGATCCTGCGGAAGCGTTTGATCCGCTGGAAGAAGTTTTCGACCTTGTGGCGTTCTGCATAGAGGTCGGGGTCGAGGGGCGGCTTG
>Ga0209911_100097_pt1 | contig 78220 bp, 73 predicted proteins | sample FECB21metaG_FD_188301 | JGI IMG/M metagenome (GOLD analysis project Ga0209911, IMG submission 188301) | Cyanobacterial communities from the Joint Genome Institute, California, USA - FECB-21 (SPAdes) (version 2) | ecosystem: Environmental > Aquatic > Thermal springs > Hot (42-90C) > Microbial mats...
CTTGGTCGCAGTCGCAGCCAATGAACGAGGAAACGGGCTCGACCGGGTCAATTCATCAGGTTCGGCACTGGAGAAACTCTGCCGTTAAAAAGCAGAGCAGGTTGCTTTGAGTCTTGACGCCAGGCCGGCTAATGGGTGTCCCCTATTGTTCCTCTCTCGCAACAAAAAACGCCATGTTATGGCGTGGCATACCAAACTTTTCCAAGCGCAAAGGAATAAAGCCGGTCATGGGGCGTGACGCCAGGCCGGCTGTGGGTTTCGCCTTTGCCGAGCATCAGCACTTGTAGGGACTTTCGCTTTTCAACTCTTCACCACTTTTCAGGTCGCGAATGATGACCGTGGCATGCGGGTAAGTCGCGCACATGGCGTTGCGCATGGTGTAGATGCCGCCGCCCTCGGCGACCATGGTCATGTTCTTGGCCATAGGCTGGCCGTTGGCGTCCTGCAGCGAGAGCTGGTAAGTGCCGGAGAGGGTCATGCAGCCGCCGAGCAGGGCGCCGGCGCTTAGCAAAACAAGCAGATTTTTCATTGGATCCATCCTTAGAGGGCGGGCGCCGCCAAGCCGTGTCGGCAGCACCCAGTTTCTTAGCGTCCGACGCGGTGCTCGGTGAAGCGGTAGTCGGCCTGGCAGTCTGCAGCCGGGTCGGCCTTGATGCTCACGTATTCGACGGTGTCGGCATCGACGAAGCGATAGTCGTACACCTCGGTGGTTTTCACGCCGTCGGTGGTCAGGTGGTTCTTGCCGTCGTGAGCCGTCCAGGTGCCGCGTTCTGTCTGGATCAGTCGCGTCCTTTGTTCGTCAGCGAAGAAGCTGATTTCGAAGCGACCATCGGCACGAAAACTGGAGTTCCAGGTGAAGAACTGGCAGGGACCATTCTTGTCACGCGTGCCTTGCCATTCGCCGAGCAGGCGTTGGTCCAAAGGTTGGGTGGGGTGGCTGGCGCAGCCAGCGAGGATGGCTGCAAGGCTTGCGCCGAGCAGAAGTGGTTTAAGCATGGTGACATTCCTTTATCGGGATACTTCCAGGGCGTGATGGGTTGAATCACGCCCGGTTTGGCCGGCGCATGGTAGCGAAAAGCTCGCCTTGCCGACCAGTCGACGGCCACGTGCATGGGTATTTCGTGAACCAGGTAACCACCGTCAAGATCGATGAGGCGTTGACCTTTCTAGCGTTTTTTCATAATTTCCTGATCACGCAAACGTTTGCGTATTGATAAAAACGACAATAACCACGGAGTTCGCCCATGTCCGGTTTCCGTCCTGCCCGTCTCTGCGCTGCCATCGCCCTTGGCGCCGCTGCCCTCGTCAGCTTCTCCACTGCTCATGCCGCTGAAGGCGATACGCCTCGCGTCGCGCTGGTGATGAAATCCCTTGCCAACGAGTTCTTCCGCACCATGGAAGACGGCGCCAAGGAGTACCAGAAAGAACACCCCGACCAGTTCGAGTTGATCGCCAACGGTATCAAGGATGAAACCGATACCTCGGCGCAGATCCGCATCGTCGAGCAGATGATCGTCGCCAAGGTCGATGCCCTGGTCATCGCTCCGGCCGATTCCAAGGCTCTGGTGCCGGTGATCAAGAAGGCCAGCGATGCCGGCATCAAGATCGTCAACATCGACAACCGCCTCGACCCCGAGGTGGTGAAGAGCAAGGGCCTGGACGTGCCCTTCGTGGGCCCGGACAACCGCAAGGGCGCGCGCCTGGTGGGTGAGTACCTGGCCCAGAACAAGCTCAAGGCTGGCGACGAAGTCGGCATCATCGAGGGTGTGTCCACCACCACCAATGCTCAGCAGCGCACGGCGGGCTTCAAGGATGCGATGGAAGCCGCCGGCATGAAGATCGTCGGCGTGCAGTCCGGCAACTGGGAAATCGATCGTGGCAACGCGGTGGCTTCGGCCATGCTCAACGAGTACCCAAACCTCAAGGCGCTGCTGGCCGGCAACGACAGCATGGCGCTGGGTGCGGTTTCTGCGGTGCGTGCCGCCGGCAAGAAGGATCAGGTGCAGGTGGTCGGCTACGACAACATCAACGCCATCAAGCCGATGCTCAAGGACGGTCGCGTGCTCGCCACCGCCGACCAGTTCGCCGCGCGTCAGGCGGTGTTCGGTATCGAAGCGGCGCTCAAGTTGGTCAAGGGTGAGCCCACCGACGCCAAGGACGGTGTGATCGAAACCCCCGTCGAACTCGTGACCAAACCGTGACCCACGCGGTAACCCGCGGCGAGACCGTTCTCGCCGCCCGCAATATCGGCAAGACTTACGCCCAGCCCGTGCTGGGCGGGGTCGAGCTGGAGCTGCGCGCCGGTGAAGTGCTGGCGCTGACCGGCGAGAACGGCGCCGGTAAAAGCACGCTGTCGAAGATTTTCTGTGGGCTGGAGCAACCGACTACCGGTTCCCTGAGCTTTCTCGGCCAGCCCTACGCACCGGCCAGCCGCCGCGAGGCCGAGCGCCTCGGCGTGCGCATGGTGTTGCAGGAGCTCAACCTGCTGCCCACCCTGACCGTGGCCGAGAACCTGTTTCTCGACAATCTGCCCAGCCGCGGCGGCTGGATTTCCCGTGGCCGTCTGCGCGAGATGGCGCGCCAGGCCATGGCCCAGGTCGGCCTCGAGGCGGTCGACCCGGACACGCCGGTGGCGGCCCTGGGTGTTGGCCATCAGCAGATGGTGGAGATCGCCCGCAACCTGATCGGCGACTGCCGCGTACTGGTGCTCGACGAGCCCACGGCGATGCTCACCGCCCGCGAGGTGGATTTGCTGTTCGAGCAGATCCAGCGCCTGCGCGATGCCGGCGTGGCCATCGTCTATATCTCCCATCGCCTGGAAGAGCTGGCCAAGGTGGCGCAGCGCATTGCCGTGCTGCGCGACGGCCAACTGGTCGCCGTGGAGCCCATCGACCGTTATAGCAGCGATGAGCTGGTCACCCTGATGGTCGGCCGCGAGGTCGGTGAGGCTATCGACCTGGGCGAGCGGCAGATTGGCGCGCCGCTGTTGCAGGTCAGTAATCTGTGCCGCCGCGGCAAGGTCGACGATGTGTCGTTCAGCGTGCGGGCCGGGGAGATCTACGGTATTTCCGGGCTGATCGGCGCTGGCCGTACCGAGTTGCTGCGGCTGATCTATGGCGCCGACCGCGCTGACAGCGGTGAAGTGGCCATCGGCAATCCGCCTGCACCCGTGCGCGTGCGTTCACCGGCTGAAGCGGTGGGCCACGGCATCGCCCTGATCACCGAAGACCGCAAGGGTGAAGGCCTGCTGCTCGGCCAGCCGATTGCCGCCAACCTGGCGCTGGGCAATATGCCGGCGGTGTCCAAGCACGGCGTGATGCGCCCGGCGGCAGAGCAGGCACTGGCGCAGCGGCAGATCGACGCCATGCGCATTCGCTGCAGCGGGCCCCATCAGGCCGTGGTCGAGCTCTCCGGCGGTAACCAGCAGAAGGTGGTCATCGGCCGCTGGCTGGAGCGCGACTGCCAGGTGCTGCTGTTCGACGAGCCGACCCGCGGCATCGACGTCGGCGCCAAATTCGAAATTTACGGCCTGCTCGGTGAGCTGGCCCGCCAGGGCAAGGCGCTCGTGGTGGTGTCCAGTGACCTGCGCGAGCTGATGCTGATTTGCGACCGTATCGGCGTGCTGTCCGCTGGCCGCCTTATCGAGACATTCGACCGCGACGACTGGAGCCAGGACCGTCTGCTGGCTGCCGCTTTTGCCGGCTACCGCAGCCGCGAAGCCATGCTCGGCGAGGTCGCCCCCCTGTTACAGGAGCTTTCCCAATGACCACTCCGTCCGCCACGCCCACCAAGCGCAGTGGCACGCACCAGGGCCTGGGCACCTACCTCGGCCTGGCTGGCGCGTTGCTGGCGATGATCGTGCTGTTTTCCTCGTTGAGCAGCCATTTCCTGTCCTATGCGACCTTCACCACCCTGGCCAACCAGATCCCCGATCTGATGGTGCTGGCGGTGGGCATGACGCTGGTGCTGATCATCGGCGGCATCGACCTGTCGGTGGGCTCGGTGCTGGCCCTGGCCGCCGCCGTGGTCAGCGTCGCCACCCTCGGCTTCGGCTGGGGCATCCTGCCTGCCGCGCTGCTGGGCATGGCCTGCGCGGCATTGGCCGGCAGCGTGACCGGGATCATCACCGTGGCCTGGGGCATTCCCTCGTTCATCGTCTCGCTCGGCGTGCTGGAAATGGCCCGTGGCGTGGCCTACCAGCTCACCGACTCACGTACCGCCTATATCGGCGATGCCTACGCCTGGCTGTCGACGCCGTTCGCGGCGGGTATCTCGCCGTCGTTCCTGATCGCGCTGCTGGTGATCGCTGCCGCGCACCTGCTGTTGACCCGCAGCGTATTCGGCCGCTACCTGGTGGCCATCGGCACCAACGAGGAGGCGGTGCGCCTGGCCGGCATCAACCCCAAGCCGTACAAGGTTTCGGTGTTCGCCTTGATGGGCCTGCTCGCCGGCCTGGCGGCGCTGTTCCAGATCTCCCGCCTGGAAGCCGCTGACCCGAATGCCGGCGCCGGCCTCGAACTACAGGTGATCGCGGCTGTGGTGATCGGCGGCACCAGCCTGATGGGTGGCCGTGGCTCGGTGATCAGCACCTTCTTTGGCGTGCTGATCATTTCCGTGCTGGCCGCGGGTTTGGCGCAGATCGGCGCCAGCGAGCCGACCAAGCGCATCATCACCGGCGCGGTGATCGTCATTGCGGTGATCCTCGATACCTACCGCAGTTACCGCGCCAAGCGCCGGGCCTGATCGTTCATGGCCACCATCAAGGACGTCGCCGCGCGGGCGGGCATTTCCTACACCACGGTTTCGCACGTGGTGAACGGCACTCGGCCGGTCAGCGACCCGGTGCGTAGCAAGGTCGAGGCGGCCATCGCCGAGCTGGGTTACGTGCCCAGCGGCGTGGCCCGTTCGCTCAGAGCCCGCGCCACCGGCACTCTCGGCTTGTTGGTGCCGAACGCCAGCAACCCGTATTTCGCCGAGCTGGCGCGCGGCATCGAGGATCACGCCGAGCGCAATGGCTACAGCGTGATCCTGTGCAACTCCGACGACGACATCGACAAGCAGCTGCGCTACCTGCGCGTGCTGCTGGAGCGGCGCATCGATGGGCTGATCGTGGCGACGGTGGCCAGCGACGCGGCCTTCGCTCAGGCGCTGGCGAACCTGCAGGTGCCGCTGGTGCTGGTCGACCGCTCGCTGGAAGGTGTGAGTGCCGACCAGTTGCGCGTCGATCACGAGCAGGGCGCTTATCTGGCCACCCGTCACCTGCTGGAGCTGGGGCATCGGCGCATCGTCTGCATCGGCGGCCCGGCCAGCACCCAGGTGGCGCAGCTGCGGGCCGCCGGCTATCGGCGCGCCCTGGGCGAGGCGGGCGTCGCGGCCCAGGCGGTGGTGGATTGCCCGTTCACCAGCCCGGCCGGCCATGCCGCTGCCCAGGTGTTGCTGGCCTCCGAGCCGAGGCCCACGGCGATTTTCGCCGGCAACGACATGATCGCCCTGGGCGTGCTGCGCGCCGCCGCCGAACGCCAGCTGCAGGTGCCGCAGCAGCTGTCGGTGGTGGGTTTCGATGACATCGAAGTGAGCCGTTATTTGCACCCGGCGCTGACCACGGTCGGCCAGTGTATCGGCGCGCTGGGCGAACAGGTGGCCGCGCGCCTGCTGGAGCGCATCCGTACCCCTGATCTGGCCGTCACCCAGCGGCTGATCGAACCCATTCTGGTGCTGCGCGAGTCCAGTGCAGCGCCTGAAGCATGACCCACCGCAAGGCCCGGTGCCTTGCGGTCGATGGAGAGGAACAGCTGCAATGCAAGCGAACGTAGTGGTAGTGGGCAGCCTGAACATGGACCTGATCGTGCGTGCGCCGCGCCTGCCCGTGGGCGGCGAAACCCTGGCGGGGCACGACTTTTCCACGGCGCCGGGCGGCAAGGGCGCCAACCAGGCAGTGGCGGCGGCGCGCCTGGGGGCGCGGGTGGCAATGGTTGGCTGCGTGGGTGACGACGCCTATGGCAGCGAGCTGCGCGGCGGCCTGCTGGCCGAGGGCATCGACTGCAGCGCGGTGGAGGTGGTCGGCGGGGTGCCCAGCGGTATCGCTTCGATCCTGGTCGACGATGCCGGGCAGAACGCCATCGTTATCGTCGCCGGCGGCAATGGTGAGGTGAACCCCGCGTGCGTCGAGCGTCACGAGACGCTGTTGGCCAATGCCGAGGTGGTGATCGCGCAGCTGGAGGTGCCGGCTGCGACCGTCGAGGCCACCTTGTCCCGCGCTCATGCGCTGGGGCGCACGGTGATCCTCAACCCAGCCCCTGCCGTCGGGCCCTTGCCGGCGCATTGGTACGGCCTGGTCGATTACCTGATTCCCAATGAGAGCGAGGCCGCGCTGCTCACCGGCCTACCGGTGGACTCACCCGAAACCGCACTGCATGCCGCCCAACGCCTGCTCGAGGCTGGCGCCCGACGTGTGCTGATCACCCTGGGCCGGCAGGGCGTGCTGTATGCCGATGCCGAGCGGCACCTGCATGTACCGGTTACGCCGGTGGTCGCCGTGGATACCACGGCCGCTGGCGATACCTTTGTCGGTGGTTTCGCTGCCGGCCTGGCCGAAGGCCTGTCGTTGGAAGCCTCCATCCGCCTTGGCCAGCAGGCCGCCGCCCTGGCCGTTACCCGGCCGGGTGCACAACCTTCGATCCCTTATCGTCACGAGTTGCCCGCATGAAGAAGACGCCACTGCTCAACGCCGAACTCTCCGCTGCCATCGCCCGGCTCGGCCATGGCGATGTGATCGTCATTGGCGACGCCGGCATGCCGATACCGCCCGGCACGCCGTGCATCGACCTGGCACTGACTGCCGGCGTGCCGGATTTCGTCACCACGCTCAAGGTGGTGCTCAGCGAAATGCAGGTTCAGGGGCATCTGCTGGCTCGGGAAACCCTGGAGGTGGCGCCCTATTGCCTGAAGGCCATCGAAGCGCTGAACGCTGAAGGTGAGCTGGGTGAGCGGCAACTGGTCAGCCATGAGGAACTCAAGGCAGCGTGCCGCACGGCGCGCGTGCAGATCCGCACCGGTGAGTGCCGGCCCTACAGCAACATCGCGCTGATTGCCGGCGTCACCTTCTGAACATCCGCTGTTTCAGTCGACGGCCAGATAGTGTTTGGTAAAGCTGTCGCTCACCACTTCCCAGAGTGTGCTGGTGCCGCTGGCGACGAAGAAGGCGTCGCCGGCTTTGTAGTGTGCGGTCTCGCCGGTGGCTTCGTCTGTGATCTTCACTTCACCGAGGGTCACCACCGCCTGTTCGTGAAAGGTGTAGGGCAGGCGGAAGCGGCTGCGGCGCACGCCAAAGTAGCCGGCGCTGACCGCCTCGTCCTCGGTGGCGAAGGTGGTGAGGGCGAACATGGCGTTGTCGCCGTCGAGCATTTCCACGCCGATGTCCTCGAGGGTACCGGCCAGTTCCAGTTCGTCCAGGGTGATGCCTTGCTTGATGCTGTGCAGCATGTCGTTCTCGCTCGATGGGGTGAAAGGTAATGCACGCTAGCAGGGACGTAGGGGCGAGCCAGTCGTGGCAGCGACATCGGTAGCCAGGGAAACGTCCTGATCATTGCGTTCAGCCTGCTTCGGACTGCTTGTGTTCGGTACATGCGGCGAAGCGCGACTGCCTGGTCACGCTGGTGTGCATAACTTGTCGCCGAACTCCTGCGCACAAAGGGGGCTCTATTGTCTGTCCCGGCGACCCGAACCTGTGGTCGTCAAGCTGCGCAGACAAGGAGTCCTGATGACATCGATACCAGTATCCCGCTTGCCCAAATCCTGGTTGATGATCATCGCATGTGCGCTGCCGCTGCTCGGTGGCTGTTCCTCCGAGGCCGAGCCTGCACCCGAGCCGCCGCGGGTGGCGTTGGTCGAGCCGCTGCAGCCCGCCGCGCCACAAGCCGAGGCGCTGCGTTTCTCCGGGGTGGTGCAGAGCGTGACCACCACCCAGCTGTCGTTCGAGGTGGCCGGGCGCATCGACCGCATCCTGATCGATGAAGGCACCCGCGTCAGGCGCGGCCAGCCGCTGGCCGAGCTGGACCGCACCGATTACCGCCTGCAGCTGCGTGAAGCCGAGGCGCGCCTGCGTCAGCTGGAGGCGGATCTGGCGCGCAAGCGCACCCTGCTTGCCGAAGGCATTCTCGCCCCCGCCGCCATCGAGGCGCTGGAGGCCAACACCGTGGCCGCGCGGGTGGCGCGCGACAGCGCCCAGCGCAATATCGATCACAGCACCCTGAACGCGCCCTTCGATGGCGTGGTGGCGCGCCGCCTGGCCGAGCCGGACATGGTGGTGGCGGTGGGTACGCCGGTGTTCGAGATGCAGGACAACCGCCAGATCGAGGTCAGCGTCGATCTGCCGGAAAGCGCCGCGCTGAGCATTCCGCTCGGGCCTGAGCTCGAGGCCGAAGCGCAGCTGGTGATCGCCGACCTGCGCCTGCCGCTGCGCTACAAGGAGCACAGCACCCAGCCGCGCGAAGGTGCGCGCACCTACCGGCTGGTGCTGCAGGGCGAGCCGCCGGAGGACTACAACTCGTTGCCGGGCATGGCCATGCGCGTCAGCCTGCAGCGCCCCGCACAGCCACAGACAAAGGATGACGAGTTCCGTCTGCCGCTGTCGGCGCTGCAGACCGGCAGCGACGGCAAGCACTTCATCTGGCAGGCCGACGAGGGGCGCGCGCGGCGGCTGGCGGTGCAGCTGCAGCAGATTGAAGGCGATCAGGCACTGATCCGCGGTGAGGGCCTGCAGGCGCAGGTGCCGATCATCGTCGCTGGCGGCAGCAAGCTGCACGACGGCCAGCCGATCGAAGCGCGGGAGCGGAACTGAGCCGATGGATTTCGCCCGTTACGCCATCACTCGGCCGGTCAATATCTGGATTCTGGTGCTCACCTGCCTGCTCGGCGGCATCCTCGCCTTCTTCGAGATCGGCCGCCTGGAAGACCCTGAGTTCACCATCAAGCAGGCCATCGTCAACGTGCAGTACCCCGGCGCCACGGCGCTGGAGGTCGAGCAGCAGGTGACCGAGCCGCTGGAAAGCGCCATCCAGCAGATGTCGCAGATCAAGGAGATCCGCTCGCGCTCGATGCCGGGCATCGCCGAGATTCGCGTGGAGATGCAGGACCGCTACGACGGCACCGCGCTGCCGCAGATCTGGGACGAGCTGCGCAACAAGATCAACGATGCCCAGGGCGATCTGCCGCCGGGCATCGAGCCGCCGCAGGTCAACGACGATTTCGGCGATGTCTACGGCATCTTCTACGCCCTGACCGGCGACGGCCTGACGCTCAAGGAGCTGCACGAAACGGCCAAGGACCTGCGCCGCGCGCTGCTCACCGCCAACGGCGTCGGCAAGGTGGAGATCGCCGGCGTGCAGGAGGAACGCATCCTGGTGGAGGTCGATCAGGCGCAGCTGGCGGCGATGAACATCGCCCCCGACGAGATCGCCGCAGCGCTGGGCGATACCGACGCCGCGGTGGAGGCCGGCGGCGTCAATGCCGGCGACTTCTTCGTGCGCCTGCGCCCCAGCGGGGCGTTCGACTCCCTTGAGGAACTGCGCGCGCTGTCGGTCGGCCAGGGCCCGCAGCGGGTCGAGCTGGGCGCCATCGCCAAGCTCTCGCGCGACTACGCCGAGCGGCCGCAGCAGATCATCCGCCACAACGGCCAGCCGGCACTGACGCTGGGTATCAGCGGGGTGTCCGGGGCGAACATCGTTGAGGTTGGGCACAGCGTCGAGGCGGTGCTGCAGGCCAACGAGCACCGCATGCCGCTGGGCGCCGAGCTGCACCCGCTGTACGAGCAGCACCGCATCGTCGACGAGTCGGTGAACAGCTTCGCCCTTAACGTATTCCTCTCGGTGGCCATCGTGGTCGGCGTGCTGTGCATCGCCATGGGCCTGCGAGCCGGGGTGATCATCGGCGCGGTGCTGTTTCTCACCGTGCTCGGCACGCTGCTGGTGATGTGGCTGGTCGGCATCGAGCTGGAGCGGATTTCCCTCGGCGCGCTGATCATCGCCATGGGCATGCTGGTGGACAACGCGGTGGTGGTCTGCGACGGCATGCTGGTGCGTCAGCGCCAGGGCAAGAGCATCCTCGAGGCATCGCAGCAGACGCTGCAACAGACGCAGTGGCCGCTGCTGGGGGCGACCATCATCGGCATCCTGGCCTTCGCCGGCATCGGCCTGTCCCAGGACACCACCGGCGAATTCCTCTTCTCGCTGTTCTTCGTCATCGCCGTGTCGCTGCTGCTCAGCTGGTTGCTGGCCCTGCTGCTGGTACCGCTGTTCGGCCATTACCTGCTGCGCGATGCCGGCGCCGACGAGGATGCCGATGCCGCCTACGACGGCCCCTGGTACGCGCGCTATCGCCGGATGGCTACAGGCGTGCTGCGCCGGCCGAAGCTGACCATCGGCGCGCTGCTGGTGCTGACGGTGATCAGCGCGGTGATCTTCACCCGCCTGCCGCAGAGCTTCTTCCCGCCGTCGAGCACGCCGCTGTTCTACGTTAACCTGTTTCTGCCGCAGGGCACGCATATCCGCGATACCGCGCGCGCTGCCAGCGAGGTCGAGCAGTACCTGGCCGAGCAGGACGGCGTGAGCGATGTGTCGAGCTTCATCGGCGCTGGGGCCTCGCGCTTCATGCTCACCTACATGCCAGAGCAGCCGAATGCCTCGCTGATGCACTTTCTCGTGCGCACCGAGGATGCCGAGCGGATAGACGGCCTGGTCCGGCAGATCAACCAGGAGCTGCCGCAGCGCTATCCATCGGCGGACGTCAGCGCCGCCCAGTTCATGTTCGGCCCCAATGCCGAGGCCAAGCTGGAGGCGCGCATCAGCGGCCCGAACATCGAGGTGCTGCGCGAGATATCCGCCGAGGGGCGCAAGCGCCTGCAGGAGCAGGGCCAGGTGCTCAACGTGCGCGACGACTGGCGTCAGCCGGTGCTGGTGCTGCGCCCGCAGTTGGCGCTGGATCGCCTCGCCGATGCCGGGCTGACCCGCCAGGCGGTGGCGCGCGCACTGGCTGCCGGCAGCGAGGGCCAGCGCGTAAGTCTGCTGCGCGAACGCGACGAGCTGATCCCGGTGCTGCTGCGCGCCGCGCCGGATGACCGCATCGACGCCGACAACCTGCTGCAACGGCTGATCTGGAGCCCGGCCGGCAACGGTTACGTGCCGCTGGCGCAGGTCGCCGACCGCATCGAGCCGAGCAGCGAGGACAGCATCATCGTGCGCTACGACCGCGAGCGCACCATCTCCATCCGCGCCGAACCGCGTGACGGCGAGAACACCAACGAGGCGCACGAGCGCATCCGTCCGCTGATCGAGGGCATCGAGCTGCCGGTCAATTACAGCCTGAAATGGGGCGGCGACTATGAACAGTCCTCCGATGCCCAGCAGGCGCTGGCCAGCACGCTGGCGGTGCCCTATCTGGCGATGGTGCTGGTCACCGTGCTGCTGTTCGCCAGGGTGCGTCAGCCGCTGATGATCTGGGCGGTGGTGCCCATGGCCATCTGCGGGGTGAGCTTCGGCCTGCTGCTCACCGGCCAGGCCTTCGGCTTCATGGCGCTGCTCGGCCTGCTCAGCCTGACCGGCATGCTGATCAAGAACGCCGTGGTGTTGGTGGACGAAATCGACCGGCAGATCGCCGCCGAGGTGCCGCGCCTGACCGCCATCATCGAGGCCTCGGCCTCGCGTCTGCGCCCGGTGACGATGGCCGCCGGCACCACGGTGCTGGGCATGGTGCCGCTGCTGTTCGACCCGTTCTTCGCCAACATGGCGGTGACCATCATGGGCGGCCTGGGCTTCGCCACGCTGCTGACGCTGCTGGCCGTGCCCTGCCTGTACCTGCTGCTGATGAAAGTGCGCCCGGAGGAAACCGCATGACTGCCAAGGCCCTGGCCGCTCCGCTGCTGCTTGCCCTGGCCCTGAGTGCCTGCTCCAGCGCACCGCAGCACCCGGCGCCGCAACTGCCGGATACCTGGTTCAGCGCCGCCGGCGCCCACCCGGCCGATGCCGAGTCGCTGGCCAGCTGGTGGCGCCAGCTCGACGACCCGCAGCTCACTGCGCTGATCCACCGCGCCATGCAGCAGAACCACGATGTACGCCTGGCCATGGCGCGGGTCGACAGTGCCCGCGCACAGCTGCGCCAGTCGCGCGCCGGCCTGCTGCCGAGCTTCGACCTGCCGGGCTCGGCCAGTCGCCAGTGGATCGAGAACGACCAGGACGCCGAACCCGGCAGCCCGCTGGCCGAGTTCATCCCGGATGACGACCCGATCGCCTTCGACAGCTGGGAACTGGCACTGCAGGCGACCTGGGAGCTGGACCTGTTCGGCGCCACCCGCGCCCGGCGCGACAGCGCCGCCCAGCAGCTGCGCTCGGCCGAGGCGCAGACGGTGGCCGCACGTCTGGCCGTGGCCGCCAACACCGCCCAGGGCTATCTGCAGCTGCGTGCGCTGCAGGGGCAGCGCGAGCTCTTGGTCGAAGGCATCGAGGTAGCCCGCGAGCTGGAGCGCATCGCCGGGCTGCTGTTTCATGCCGGCGAGGTGACCCGGCTGGACGTGGAGGCGACCTCGGCCGAGCGCGCGTCGCTGGAGGCCGATCTGGACGAGCTGGACATCCACCTGGCCGAAGCGCAGCTGGCGCTGGATACCCTGCTCGCCGAGCCGCCGGGCAGCACCGCCGTCCAGCTCGCCGCCAGTACGGCGGTGCCGCTGGCCGAACAACCTATCGCCGCCGGTCAGCCCATCGACCTGCTGCGCCGCCGCCCGGACCTGATCGCCGAAGCGGCGCGGCTGGACGCCGCCGAACTACAATCGCTCGCCGCCCGCCGCGACCTGTTCCCGAAACTGGCGGTGCAGGCCGCGGTGGGGCGCTCGGGCTTCGCCCTGGGAGACGCCATTTCCAGCGTTTCGAACTTCGCCCGGGTCGGCGCCACCTTCGGCCTACCGCTGCTGGACTATGCAAACCGTGGCGCTGCCATCGACCTGGCCGATGCCGAGGGTGAGGGCGCCTACATCGCCTTCGAGCAGGCCCTAGCCCGCGCGTTGGAGGAGGTCGAACGCGGCCTGACGCGTATCGCTGGCCAGCAACGTCGGCATGCCGCCCTCAGCCGTACCCGCGACCACCGCGAGCGCGCGCATCGGCTGGCACAGCGCAGCTACGAGCTGGGCGAGGTGAACCTGAGTGAGGTGCTGGACGCCCAGCGCGGCGCACTGCAGGCCCGCCAGCGCGCGCTGGAAGGCCGCACCGCACTGGCGACCGCGCAGGTGGCGTTGTACGTGGCGCTGGGCGGTGGCTGGCAAGCCGGAGGCGCGCAGGCTGCGGATACGCCGAGCGAGGCTGGCGCTGGGCAGTGATCGCGGCGGCAGAGCTCCGATGCGTCGTCTCCGTAGGAGCGGCTTCAGCCGCGAAGCGCTGTCATGATCGTTGCCACGCTCTGCATGGGAGCGCAGCTCAGCGCGACCAGGCGTCATGCGGTGCAAGGTGATCGCGGCTGAAGCCGCTCCTACAGAACCCTTCATGTCTGGTTGAACGCTTTTCGCGGAGCGTGACCTCCGGACGCTCTGCGTCCGGTATCAGGCTCAGGCGGGCGGCAGCTTTTCCAGAAAGCGCATCAGCAGGCTTTCTTCGGCGCGCAGGCCCTTGCGCGACGTCGCCAGGCGGATACCGGCCAGCTCGCCAGCATGGAAGGCATCGATCAGCGCCGGATGGATGTAGCACTTGCGGCAGACCGCCGGCGTATTGCGCAGCTGCTGTGCCACCTCCTTGATCATGGCCACCACATGTTTCTTGGCTGCGCTTTCCGGTTGCCATTCGAGCTCGCGCAGTAGCGTCAGGGCCAGCGCGCTGCCAGCCCAGGTGCGGTAGTGCTTGGCGGTGAAATCGGCGCCGGTGAGTTCACGCAGGTAGTCGTTGATGTCGGTGGAGGTCACCGCGCGACGTTCGCCATGCTCGTCCAGATACTGGAACAGGTGTTGTCCGGGCAGTTCCAGACAGCGCTGGATGATGCGCGCCAGGCGTCGATCGTTGACCTGCACCTCATGCTCGATGCCGCTCTTGCCTCGAAAGTGAAAGCGTATGGTGCTGCCCTGCACCTCGACGTGGCGATTACGCAGGGTGGTCAGACCATAGGAGCGATTGTCCCGGGCGTAGCGGGCGTTGCCGACCCGGATCAGGGTGTTGTCCAGCAGCATGATCACGGTCGCCAGCACCTTCTCACGGCGATGTTCGCGCAGGCTCAGGTGCTGCTGCAGCGCTTCGCGCAGAGCTGGCAGGGCTTTGCCGAAGGCCAGCAGGCTGGCGTACTTGTCCGCATCGCGGATTTCGCGCCAGCGGGCGTGGTAACGGTATTGCTTGCGCCCGCGGGCGTCGCGGCCGGTTGCCTGTAGATGACCGTTGGCCAGTGGGCAGATCCAGACATCGGTGTAGGCGGGTGGCACTGCCAGGGCATTGATGCGAGCCACCTCCTTGGGGTCACGGATGCGTTGGCCCTGCGTGTCGAAGTAGCAGAACTTGCCACGCAGCTTGCGGCGGCTGATGCCCGGCATGCTGTCGTCGACATAGCGCAGGTCGGCTGGTAGTTCGATGTCGCCAGGTGCCAGGCTCATCGGCGCGCCCCTCGACAAAACCTGCAGACCACAGGCGAAACGGCGATGGCAGGGCAAAGGACAACGTCGGGCATGGGTGTCGCTCGTTGCAGCAGATATGAATTAGCCCGCCAAACGAGGCGGGAGTTCACTCTTTACGAGCGGGGAGAGGGGCCGGGCGTCAGGGCGCTGCGCTGTTTCTGACCGCCTGTTGCCAGCTCTGCGCGCAGGCTCTGATCAGCCAGCAGGCGAGAATGAAGGGCATGGTCAGGGTCGGCAGGCCGAGGGCGCTGAAACCGGGTTGCAGCAGCAGCGCGAGGAGGATACCGCAGGCTGGCACCAGTGGGCAGCGGTGAGTCTGTGCCAGGGCAATGGCGGCCAGAGTAGCGTTGTAGCCGTAGAGACCGGCCAGGGTGGCATCGCTTGGCCAGCCATGCACCATCGCCAGGGCGAGACCGCTGCTGGAACCCAGTAGAGCCCACAGCGCCGTGCGGCCATCGGCCAGGCGCAAACCGAGCAGCAGGCACAGGCCGGCCAGTGGCGAGTCGAGGAAGATCACCTGACCCAGGCCGCGCAGCACGGCGAGTATTAGATGAAGGAAGCTCAGCGCCGGCGCGCCGGGGGCATTGGCCGGTGTTGCAATTGGCTGCTCCAGCTGGGCGACCAGTGCCAGCAACAGCCAACCCAGCAGCACGAAGGGAAAGGTGAAGGCGGGCAGCCAGCCCTGCTTGCGCATGCGCCGCATCCAGGGCGCCAACAGCAGGCTGGAAAGGGCTGCGCTGGCGATGATCAGTACGGGTAACAGCGGTGTCCATGGCAGTTTCAGGCTGAGCAGCAGGCCGAGGAGGACGCCGTTGTAGCCGTACAGGCCGATGGCGATGTCCGCCTTCGGGTAGCCGCGGCGCTGCGCCACCCACGTCGAGGTCAGGCCACCGAGCAGGGCCCCGGGCAGCAGCTCGGGTGCGCCGATAAGGATGGAGAGCAGTACCAGCACGCCGCAGCCGGGGTGCTGTTGCAGGAAGATCTGGGCGAAGCCGCAGAGCAGGGCGCGCAGGCTTTGCAGGGCAGGGTGTGAGGTTGGTAGTGGAGGCATGATGTATGTGCCGAGAGCCCTCTCCCCCAGCCCCTCGGCTTTGGCATCCTGCGTCGCCCTACCTCCTGCATCCATGCAGTCGTCTCCCGCAAGCGGGAAAGGGGAGCCGTCCGTGTCGCTTGGAGGAGTCGTGTAGGGTGCGCACGGCCTAGGCGGCCCCGCGACACCCTACGAATCAATACCGCGCGTAGCCCGGATGAAATCCGGGAAGCAGGAGTCGAGCATTCCCCGGATTTCATCCGGGCTACGGTTCTTTATTGCGTTGAGAGCCGCCTACTCAATGCAGCGTCTCGATCCTCAGGCTGTTGGTGCTGCCGGGTTGGCCGAAGGGTTCGCCGGCGGTGATCACCACGGTTTCGCCACGCTGGGCCATGCCTTGGGCCTGGGCGATTTCCAGTGCGGTGCTGGTGACTTCCTCGACCTTGCGCAGGCGCTCGTTGACCACCGAATAGATACCCCAGGCCACGGTCAGGCGGCGGGCGGTGGTCAGGCTCGGCGTGAGGCTCAAGATCGGTGCCTTGGGTCGCTCGCGCGAGGCGCGCAGGCTGCTGGCACCGGACTCGCTGTAGTTGACCAGCGCGGCGACCGGCAGGATCGAGCTGATGCAGCGAATCGCACAACTGATGGCGTCGCTGGCGGTGGCTTCTGCCTGTGGGCGGCCGACGTCGAGCTGGCTCTGGTAGTCCGGACCGTTTTCCACCTGGCGGATGATCTTGCTCATCATCTGCACGGTTTCCAGCGGGTAGTCGCCAGAGGCCGTCTCGGCCGACAGCATCACCGCATCGGCGCCTTCGGCCACGGCGTTGGCCACGTCGGTGACTTCGGCACGGGTCGGTGCCGGGGAAAAACGCATGGATTCGAGCATCTGCGTGGCCACCACCACCGGACGACCGAGCTGACGGCAGGTGCGCACGATGTCCTTCTGGATGCGCGGCACGTTCTCCGCGGGAACCTCCACGCCCAGATCACCGCGCGCCACCATGATGGCGTCGCACAGCTTGGCGATTTCTTCCAGGTGAATCACCGCCGAAGGCTTCTCGATCTTGGCCATAAGGAAGGCCTTGCCCTGGATAAGCTCGCGGGCTTCGACGATGTCCTCGGGGCGCTGCACGAAGGACAGCGCCACCCAGTCCACGCCCAGCTCCAGGCCGAAGGCTAGGTCGCGACGATCCTTCTCGGTCAGCGGCGACAGTTGCAGCACCGCTTCGGGTACGTTGACGCCCTTGCGGTCGGACAGCTCGCCGCCAGCGATCACGCAGGTGTCTACGGCATCGTTGTGCTTGGCGGTCACCTTCAGGCGCAGGCGACCGTCGTCCAGCAGCAGGCTCATGCCCGGCTGCAGGGCCTCGATGATTTCCGGGTGGGGCAGGTTGACCCGGCTGGCGTCGCCGGGCGTGGCGTCCAGATCCAGGCGCAGGTTCTGGCCGTTGACCAGCTGCACCTTGCCCTCGGCAAAACGGCCGACGCGCAGCTTCGGCCCCTGCAGGTCCATGAGGATGCCGATTGGCTGGTTCAGCTCGCGCTCCACCTCGCGCACCCATTGGTAGCGCTGGGCGTGATCGGCGTGCTCGCCGTGGCTGAAGTTGAGGCGAAACAGGTTGACCCCGGCTTCCACCAGTTGGCGGATATGCGCGGCGTCACGGATCGCCGGCCCGAGGGTGGCGAGGATCTTTACTTTCTTGTCGGCGTTCATTGGGCAGGGCTCTAGGGGCTGTTGACGTTTCGGCGCGAGTCGCGTTGCTGCGCCAAATGGCGCCAGGCTAGGCACGGAACGCAGGGAATGGTGTCCCCTTGCCAAGTTCCGTAACGACGCATGGCGTCATTTGCCGCGCAACCCGGAGGGCCGGGGCTGTTTTTGCGCGCTGTGCTACTCGTCATTTATTTGCAATACAAATCTCTTTTCACACCTTGTTTCGCGCAAAAGCAGGTTCCGGCGCGGCCGCGAGCGGAGCGTCAACAGCCACTACAATCAGAATGGCGCGGAAATCGTTGACGTTGGTACGGGTCGGCCCGGTGACGATCAGCTCGTCGAGGGCGGCGAAGTAGCCATAGCCGTTGTTGTTGTCCAGTTCGTCGCGTGCGCTCAGCCCCTTGATGCCGGCGCGGGCGTAGCTGTAGGGCGTCATGATGGCGCCGGCGTTGTCTTCGGAGCCGTCGATGCCGTCGGTGTCGCCGGCCAGCGCGTAGACGCCGGGTAGGCCTTTGAGGCTCTCGGTGAGGCTGAGGAGGAATTCGGCGTTACGCCCACCACGGCCGTTGCCACGCACGGTGACGGTGGTTTCGCCGCCGGAGAGGATCACGCAGGGCGGCTTGATCGGCTGGCCATGCAGTTGTATTTGGCGGGCGATGCCGGCATGCACCTTGGCCACGTCGCGCGATTCGCCTTCCAGGTCGCCGAGAATCAGCACCGGCAGGCCGGCCGCTTCGGCCTTGGCCGCGGCGGCGTCGAGCGATTGCTGCGGCGTGGCGATCAGCTGGAAGTGGCTGCGCGACAGCACCGGGTCGCCCGGCTTGACCGTTTCCGAGCGCGGGTCCTGCAGCCAGGTGCGTACGTTGGCCGGGATGTCGATGGCGTAGCGGGCGAGAATCGCCAGGGCTTCGGCCGAGGTGGTCGGGTCGCCCACGGTAGGGCCGGAGGCGATCACCGTGGCCTCGTCGCCGGGCACGTCGGAGATGGCGTAGGTGTAGACCGTGGCCGGCCAGCAGGCCTTGGCCAGGCGGCCGCCCTTGATCGCCGAGAGGTGCTTGCGCACGCAGTTCATCTCGCCGATGGTGGCGCCGGATTTCAGTAGTGCCTTGTTGATCGCCTGCTTGTCCTGGAGGCTGATGCCTTCTGCCGGTAGTGCCAGCAGCGAGGAGCCGCCGCCGGAGAGGAGGAAGATCACCCGATCGTCCTCGGACAGGTTCGACACCAGCTCCAGCACGCGGCGGGCGACGCGCTCGCCGGCATCGTCCGGCACCGGGTGCGCGGCTTCCACCACTTCGATCTTCTTGCAATCGGCGCCGTGCTCGTAGCGGGTCACCACCAGACCGCTGACCTCGCCCTGCCACTCCTGCTCGATCACTTCGGCCATGGCCGCGGCGGCCTTGCCCGCGCCGATGACGATAACGCGGCCGCTGCGATCGGCGGGCAGATGGTCGGCCAGCACCTGGCGCGGATGGGCGGCAGCGATGGCGGTGGCGAACAGGTCGCGCAGCAGGCGTTGCGGGTCGAAGGTCATGGTAGAGGTCTCTTGTTCTTAGAGCCTGTTCAAAGTCTGCTGCGCGTCGGCCCTGCTGCGTTAAAAGCAGGCTCGGACTGCTCATTTACAGCTCGTAAACTCCGCGTCCTCGCCTGCTTTTGCCTTGCATGGCTCTAGCTCGCGAGCCTTTGAATAGGCTCTTGGGTGGTGCTGGATCGATTCCAGTCCGCAAGCGCCGCGTGGCAGCGCCTGGGGAGTGGAATCGACCAACCTGGCAATCGGGCCGTGACACCTCCTGCCAGGAAGGTCGAAAGGGTGGGCCAGAAGCAAAGCCCCTCTCCCTAACCCTCTCCCATAAATGGGAGAGGGGACTGGTTTGGCGTATGCCGAAAATCCGTATAACGCCGAGCTGCTTGTCTCCCCTCTCCCGCATGCGGGAGAGGGGCCGGGGGAGAGGGCGCTCTGTTACTCGCCGCGAATATTGAAGTTGGCCATATGCTCCAGACCCTTGATCAGGCCTGAGTGGTCCCAGCCGCTGCCGCCGAGGGCCGCGCAGGTGCTGAACACTTGCTGGGCATTGGCGGTGTTGGGCAGGTTCAGGCCCAGCTCGCGGGCGCCGGACAGCGCCAGGTTGAGGTCCTTCTGGTGCAGGCTGATGCGGAAGCCCGGGTCGAAGGTGCCCTTGATCATGCGCTCGCCGTGCACTTCGAGGATCTTCGAGCCGGCGAAGCCGCCCATCAGCGCTTCACGCACCTTGGCTGGATCGGCGCCGTTGCGGGCGGCGAACAGCAGAGCTTCGGCCACTGCCTGGATGTTCAGCGCCACGATGATCTGGTTGGCCACCTTGGCGGTCTGGCCGTCGCCGTTGCCGCCGACGCGGGTGATGTTCTTGCCCATGGCCTGGAACAGCGGCAGGGCGCGTTCGAAGGCGTTCGGGCAGCCACCGACCATGATCGACAGGGTGGCGGCCTTGGCGCCGACTTCACCGCCGGACACCGGGGCGTCCAGGTAGGCGGCGCCGGTGGCCTTGATCTTCTCGGCGAAGGCCTTGGTCGCGGTCGGCGAGATCGAGCTCATGTCGATCACCACCTTGCCGGTGCCAACGCCCGATGCGACACCGCTTTCGCGGAACAGCACGTCTTCGACCTGCGGAGTGTCCGGGACCATGACGATGATGAATTCGGCTTCCTGGGCGACTTCCTGCGGGTTGGCCAGGGCAATGGCACCTGCCGCGATGAGGTCGGCAGGTGCCGGGTCGTGATGTTCGGACAGGAACAGGGTGTGACCGGCTTTCTGCAGGTTCTGCGCCATGGGTTTGCCCATGATGCCGGTGCCGATAAATCCGATTTTTGCCATTGGGAAATTCTCCTCAGATTGCGTTATGCGCCTTCATCCAGCCGAGGCCGGCAGCGGTGGTGGTTGCCGGCTTGTATTCACAGCCGATCCAGCCCTGGTAGCCGATGCGATCCAGGTGTTCGAAGAGGAAGCGGTAGTTGATCTCGCCGGTGCCCGGCTCGTTACGGCCCGGGTTGTCGGCCAGTTGCACGTGGTTGATCGCCGCCAGGTTGCTCTCAACCGTGCGGGCCAGGTCACCTTCCATGATCTGCATGTGGTAGATGTCGTACTGCAGGTAGAGGTTGGTGCTGCCGACCTTGTCGCGAATCTCCAGCGCCTGCCTGGTGTTGCTGAGGTAGAAGCCGGGGATGTCGCGGGTGTTGATGGCTTCCATCACCAGGCGGATGCCGGCACCTGCCAGCTTGTCGGCGGCGTAACGCAGGTTGTCGACGAAGGTCTTCTCCACGGTGGTGCAGTCCACGCCCTGCGGGCGGATGCCGGCCAGGCAGTTGATCTGCTTGTTGCCCAGCACCTTGGCGTAGGCGATGGCCTTGTCCACGCCGGAGCGGAATTCCTCGATGCGATCCGGATGGCAGGCGATGCCACGCTCGCCCTTGCCCCAGTCGCCGGCCGGCAGGTTGAACAGCACCTGCTCAAGCTGGTTGGCGTCCAGGCGGGCCTTGATCTCTTCCACCGGGAAGTCATAGGGGAAGAGGTATTCCACGCCGCTGAAACCGGCTTCGGCGGCGGCGGCGAAACGGTCCAGGAAGTCCACTTCGGTGAACAGCATGGACAGGTTGGCGGCAAAACGGGGCATGGTGTGCTCCTTGTCGTGGTGCAATTGCGGTCTGCGTAGGGGGCGCCGCGGCGTTTGCGGTGCGCGCGGCGCACCCTACAGATCAATCCAGCAGCGAGATGGCGGTCGGGGCGTCGACGCCGCGCTCGGCCAGTTCCTCGAACTCGTTGATGGCGTTGATCTCGGTGCCCATGGAGATGTTGGTGACGCGCTCCAGAATGATCTCCACCACCACCGGCACGCGGTGCTCGGCCATCAGGCGCTTGGCTTCGGCGAAGGCGTTCTGCAGCTCGTTCGGGTCGAACACGCGGATCGCCTTGCAACCCAGGCCCTCGACCACGGCGACATGGTCGACGCCGTAGCCGTTGAGCTCCGGTGCGTTGATGTTCTCGAACGCCAGCTGCACGCAGTAATCGATATCGAAGCCGCGCTGCGCCTGACGGATCAGGCCCAGGTAGGAGTTGTTCACCAGCACGTGGATGTACGGCAGGTTGAACTGCGCACCGACAGCCAGCTCCTCGATCATGAACTGGAAGTCGTAGTCACCGGACAGCGCCACCACCTGGCGTTGCGGGTCGGCCTTGACCACGCCGAGGGCCGCCGGAATGGTCCAGCCTAGGGGGCCGGCCTGGCCGCAATTGATCCAGTGGCGCGGCTTGTACACATGCAGGAACTGCGCGCCGGCGATCTGCGACAGACCGATGGTGCTGACGTAGCAGGTGTCCTTGCCGAACGCCTCGTTCATCTCTTCGTACACGCGCTGCGGCTTGGCCGGCACGTTGTCGAAGTGGGTCTTGCGCTGCAGGGTGCGCTTGCGCTCGCGGCAGGCTTCAACCCAGGCGCTGCGGTCCTTCAACTTGCCGGCGGCTTTCCACTCGCGGGCCACTTCGAGGAAGGCGTCCAGCGCGTTGCCGGCGTCGGAGGCGATGCCCAGATCCGGGTTGAACACGCGGCCGATCTGCGTCGGTTCGATATCGACGTGGATGAACTTGCGGCCCTCGGTGTAGATGTCGACCGAGCCGGTGTGGCGGTTGGCCCAGCGGTTGCCGATGCCGAACACCAGATCGGAGGCGAGCAGGGTGGCGTTGCCGTAACGGTGCGAGGTTTGCAGGCCGACCATGCCGACCATCAGCTTGTGGTCGTCGGGAATCGCACCCCAGCCCATCAGGGTCGGTACCACCGGCACGCCGGTCAGCTCGGCGAATTCCACCAGCTTGTCTTGCGCATCGGCATTGAAGATACCGCCACCGGCCACCAGCAGCGGGCGCTCGGCGTCGTTGAGCATGGCGATGGCTTTCTCGGCCTGGATGCGGCTGGTAGCTGGCTTGGCCACCGGCAGCGGCTCGTAGGCGTCGATATCGAATTCGATCTCGGCCATCTGTACGTCGAACGGCAGGTCGATCAGCACCGGACCGGGACGGCCGCTGCGCATTTCATGGAAGGCGCGTTGGAAGGCGCGCGGCACCTGGCCGGGTTCCATTACGGTGGTGGCCCACTTGGTCACCGGGCCGACGATACTGGTGATGTCGACTGCCTGGAAATCTTCCTTGTGCATGCGCGCACGCGGCGCCTGGCCGGTGATGCACAGGATCGGAATGGAGTCGGCGGACGCCGAGTACAGGCCGGTGACCATATCGGTGCCTGCGGGGCCGGAGGTGCCGATGCACACGCCAATGTTGCCGGCATTGGTGCGGGTGTAACCCTCGGCCATGTGCGAAGCGCCTTCGACGTGACGGGCCAGGACGTGATCGATGCCACCGAGCTTCTTCAGTGCGGCATACAGGGGGTTGATGGCAGCGCCGGGGACGCCGAACGCGGTATCGACGCCTTCGCGACGCATCACCAGTACGGCTGCCTCGATTGCTCTCATTCTGGCCATGACCATTGTTCTCCGAGTCAGTGGTTTTTCTTCTTGGGAGCAAGGATGACGGCTGTACCGGTGCGGCGGAATTGTTGGATACTTCAGTTCTGTCGATACCTGGAGTACCGAATGGACCGTCATACCCTCATCCGCAGTTTCGTTCTGGTTGCCGACAACGGCAGCTTCGCCGCAGCCGCGCTGAGCGAAGGTGTCACTCCGGTGGTCATGGGGCGCCGCCTGGACGCGCTGGAGCGCCACCTGGGCGTCAAGTTGATGCATCGCTCCACGCGTGGTCTGCAGTTGACCGATCTCGGTGAGCAGTACCTCGACCGTGCCCGCGCCCTGCTCAAGGACTTCGACGAAGCCGATGCCAGCGTGGCCCGTGGGGGCAGGTCTGTGCGAGGGCATCTGGTGGTGTCAGCGCCTGCTGCGTTCGGCAGGCGACATATCGCGCCGCATGCGCCGGCATTTCTCAAGCGCTACCCGGACCTGAAACTGTCGTTCAATTTCACCGACAGCCTGGTCGATCTGGTGCGCCAGGGTTACGACATGGGTATCCGCATTGGTGAGGTGACCGACCCCAACTACGTGGCGGTCAAGCTCTTTCCCAATCGCCGCGTGGTCTGTGGTGCGCCCAGATATTTCGAGCTGCATGGCGTGCCGCGCACCCTCGAGGACCTGGCGCGGCACAACTGCCTGGCGTTCAACCTGCAGGGTGGCCAGCAGCGCGGCTGGACCTTCCTGCGCGACGGGCGCCAGGTGGCGGTGAAGGTGGCTGGTAACCTCGATTGCAACGACGGCGAACTGCTCTACGACTGGGTCAAGCAGGGGCTGGGAATAGGCTGGCGCTCGACCTGGGAAATCCAGGCGGAGTTGAAGGCTGGTGAGCTGGTGACAGTGCTGGATGACTTCGAGATTCCAGCCTATGACATCCAGGCGGTATACCCCCAGCAGCGTTACCTGCCGGCCAAGGTACGCTTTTTCATCGATTATTTGAAAGGCATCTACAACACCCCAGGCTACTGGGAAGCCCGTAACGGGTGAGGTTTACTCGATACTTTGATTGAGTTGTTTGATTTTAATTTTTGTGCACAAAAATAATTTTAATTGTGTTCAGTGATTGTAATCAGTGTCTCCTTCGGCTATTTCATGGGGCGTTTTCTGATGCCGCGCACTTGCGTGTGTGGATGCCCGTATCTGCAGTTTTGGAGATTGCCTCTGTGAGCAGCCTTAACCTGAATGTCGCTTTGAACATAACCCTCAATGCCCTGTCGGCGGGTCGTGACCGATCTGCTGCGCCGCTGACCGTCGCGGTGCTGGATGCCGGCGGCCACCTGATCAGCCTGCAGCGTGAGGATGGCGCCAGTCTGCTGCGTCCGCAGATCGCCATTGGCAAGGCCTGGGGCGCGCTGGCCCTCGGCAAGGGCTCGCGGCTGATCGCCGCCGACGCGCAGCAGCGCCCGGCCTTTATCGGTGCGGTAAACAATCTGGCCGGCGGGAATCTGGTGCCGGCGCCGGGCGGGGTATTGATTCGTGACGAAAGCGGCGAGGTGATCGGCGCCGTCGGCATCACCGGCGACACCTCGGATATCGACGAGCAGTGCGCAGTCAGTGCGCTGGAGTCGCTGGGCCTGCAGGCGGATGCGGGGGCGTAGAGTGTTGCGGGGCCGCCTAGGCTGTGCGCACCGGCTTGATCGCGGCTGCGCGATGCCCCGGATTGCATCCGGGTTACGACTGTGGGAGGGGCTTCAGCCGCGACTGCGGCATCGAAGCGTCGCCGCTAAAGCGCCTCCTACGGTTTTCGGCTTTGCGTAGGGTGGATGTCGCTTTTTACATCCACCAGTCTGTAGGGGGCGCCGTGCGCACCAAGGATTCCCGAGCGTCCGTTTCGTAAACTCGATGGGTGCGGCGCCCCCTACGGGTTCGGCATAGGCCGCGGATTCGAGTTAGGCGCTGGTCACCAGCTCGGAAGCCGTGGACGGCGCTGGGGCGACTTCGCAGCCCTTGAGCACCAGGCGGATGATGGTCTGCGCCGCAGCTTCGTAGTCGGCATCGTCCAGGCTGGCCTTGCCGGTGACGGTGGAGATCTGCCAGTCGAAGTCGGCGTAGGTCTGGGTCGCGGCCCAGATGCTGAACAGCAGGTGGTGGGGGTCGACCTGGGCCATATGCCCCTGGTCGATCCAGCGCTGGATGCAGGCGATGTTGTGCCTGGCCTGGGCGTTGAGCTGTTCGGTCTGTTCCGGCGACAGGTGCGGGGCGCCGTGCATGATCTCGCTGGCGAACACCTTGGAGGCATGCGGCAGTTCGCGAGAGATGCGGATCTTCGAGCGGATGTAGGCGGTCAGCACCTCGCTCGGATGGCCCGGCTGGTTGAACGGCGCGGAGGCAGCCAGCAATGGCTCGATGATGCTTTCCAGGACCTCGCGATAGAGGTTTTCCTTGGATTTGAAGTAGTAGTAGACGTTGGGCTTGGGCAGGCCTGCCTTGGCCGCGATGTCACTGGTCTTGGTGGCGGCGAAGCCCTTGTCGGCGAACTCCTCGCTGGCTGCGCGCAGGATCAGCTCTTTGTTGCGCTCGCGGATGCTGGTCATAAGGCCCTGTGTTTTCCTCTGCCGCCGGGCGGCGGTCGGGCATGGTAGCACCGGCTTTGCGCGAGGCTCAAGCCAGCGGCCACGGGCTGCTCAGCGCTTAGCTGACCCTTGAGTCAAATTTCTGTATACAAGAAATGGCTTTTCTGTTTCTATCCCGCACAGCCTTATCCATGAGCAAAGTCTCGGCGCGTGACGCTGCAGGAGACCCATCGTGAGCACCCATCAGCTCGTCGATCCCTACGGTCGGCGCATCACCTACCTGCGTTTGTCGGTGACCGACCGCTGCGATTTTCGCTGCACCTACTGCATGAGCGAAGACATGCAGTTCGCGCCGCGCCAGCAGATTCTCAGCCTGGAAGAGCTGTATGCCGTGGCCGATGCCTTTATCGGTCTGGGCGTGCGGCGCATCCGCATCACCGGCGGCGAGCCGCTGGTACGCAAGAATCTGCTGAGCCTGCTGCAGCGCCTGGGCGAGCGTGATGAGCTGGATGACCTGGCGATCACCACCAATGGCTCGCAGCTAGTGGAGATGGCAGCGCCTTTGCGCGCGGCAGGTGTGCGCCGTCTGAACATCAGCCTGGATTCCCTGCAGCGCGAGCGCTTCGCCGCCTTTACCCGCCGCGACAAACTCGATCAGGTGCTGGCCGGCATCGACGCCGCGCGTGCGGCCGGTTTCGACAGAATCAAGCTCAACAGCGTGGTGCAGAGCGGGCGCAACGATGACGAAGTGCTTGATCTGGTCGAGTTCGCTATCGAGCGCGGCCTGGATATCAGCTTTATCGAAGAGATGCCGCTGGGCAGTGTGGTCAGCCACAGCCGTGAGCAGACCTTCTGCTCCAGTGACGAGGTGCGCCAGCGCATCGAGCGGCGACACTCACTGCTGCGCAGCAGCACGGTAACCGGTGGCCCCTCGCGCTACTGGCAGGTGGTTGGCAGCGATACGCGAGTCGGCTTCATCTCGCCACACAGCCATAACTTCTGCGGCGACTGCAATCGTGTGCGGGTCACCGCTGAAGGCAAGCTGGTGCTCTGCCTCGGCCACGACAACGCGCTGGATCTCAAGCGCCTGCTGCGCGCCCATCCGGGGGACAGCGAGCGCCTGCGCCAGGCGCTGATCGACGCGCTGCGGCTGAAGCCCGAGCGGCACCACTTCGCCACCGATGAGCAGGTGCAGGTGGTGCGCTTCATGAGCATGACCGGCGGCTAGGCCGTCACCGCAATCTCAAAACAACAATAAAGGAGGCTTGTTATGAAGCCCGTACGACTGTGTCTGCTGTCTGCCGTTTTGCTATCGCCAATTGCCCTGGGGCAGACCTATGTGGTCGGTGTCGAGGACATGCCGTTCGCCCCGCACTACAGCCTCGATGCCGATGGGCAGTACCGCGGTTTCGCGCGTGAGGTGCTGGACGCTTTCGCCGCCGATAGCGGAATCAGCCTGAGTTACAAGGCACTGCCGGTGGACCAGTTGCTGCCTGCCTTGCGACGCGGCGAGATCGATTTGAAATACCCCGACAGCCCGCTCTGGGCCAGCGCAGAGAAGTCCGGCACGACGCTGCACTACAGCCAGGCGGTGGTCGACTATGTCGACGGCGTGCTGGTCGCGCCGCAGCGCAAGGGGCAGGCGGCAGATGGGCTCGGTCGCCTGGCCATGGTCCAAGGCTGGACGCCGCGAGGCTACGAGCAGCGCATAGATAGCGGCCAGATCCAGCTGAGCTACAGCGACGATCTGCAGCAGATGATCCGCCAGGCATTGAAGCAGGACACCGACGGCGCCTACTTCAACGTGGTGGTGGCGACGCATTATCTGGACAACATCCGCGCCCGCCCTGGCGCGCTGGTGTTCGATCCCAAGCTGCCGCACACGCGTGGCAGCTTTCACCTGTCCAGCGCGCGTCATCCGCAACTGATCGCGCGCTTCGACCGCTTTCTCGGCGAACGCACGGCGCAGATCGCGACGCTCAAGGACAAGCACCGGGTCGAGGCCAATCTCGATAGCGACTACCTCGGCCTGGAGCAATGGAAGGTGGACTATCTCGAACGCCAGAAAGCCAAAGCCGGCGCGCAGGCGCCGGCTTCGTCCACGCGATGAGGGCTTAGATGGTGGCGTCGGCGCTTTTCACCGCCTGCGCCTGGCCACGCATCAGACCATAGTGCAGCACCGCACCGAGCAGCGCGCCGAGCAGCCAGGAATAGCCCGACAGCTGGGTCAGAACGGGCGCCCAGACTGAGGCGACAGAGAACACCGAGGCGATGGCGAAAGCGATCAGCGCCTTGCGGTTCCAGCCGCCATCGAAGTAGTAGGCCGAGCCTACTTCGGCGCTGAACAACTGCTGCAGGTCGAGCTGGCGCCGGCGCACCAGGTAGTAGTCGACGACGATGATGCCGTACAGCGGCGCCAGCACGGCGCCGAGGGTGTCGACGAAGGCGGCGATGCCGACATTGCTGATGAAGGCGACCCACAGTGCGCCGATGAAGAAAGCGATGCCGGCGGTGATGAAACCACCGGTGCGCGCGCTGATATGTGCCGGCGCCAGGTTGGCCAGGTCATAGGCTGGCGGGATGAAGTTGGCCACCAGGTTGATGCCCACGGTGGCGGCGAAGAAAGTCAGCGCGGCGATGATGGTCAGGGTCAGGTTATCGACGCGAGCTACGATGTCTGTCGGGTTGGTCAGCGTCTCACCGAACACCACCACGGTGCCGGCGGTGATCACCAGGGCGATCAGCGAGAAGAACGCCAGGCTCACCGGCAGGCCGAGGAAGTTGCCGATGGTCATCTGCTTCTCGCTTTTGACGAAGCGGGCGAAGTCGCCGTAGTTGATCACCACTGCGGCGAAGTAGGCGACCATGGTGCCGACTACGGCGAAGAAGGCGGCTACTGGGCCGGCCTTGTATTCGCCCGTGCCACTGAAAATGTTGCCCAGCTCACTGAGCAGACTCGGGCCGGCCTTGTACCAGATCAGCCCCATCAGGGCGATCATCACCACGTAGACCAAAGGTCCGGCCCAGTTGAGGAAGCGGGTGATCCAGCTCATGCCGCAGACGAACAGCGCCACCTGGAACAGACAGACGATCACGTAGGACAACCAGCCGATGGCGGTCAGGCCCATGTATACGGCAGGGTCCTGCGGTTGCAGCAGCGAGTTGAGCAGCAGCGCCACGGCGGTGGAGGCGAAGTAGGTCTGCACGCCGTACCAGAAGATGGCGACGATGCCGCGCACCAGGGCGGGGAAGTTGGCGCCGCGCACGCCCATGCTGGCGCGGGCGAATACCGGGAAGGGGATGCCGTACTTGACGCTGGGTTTGCCGGTCAGCTGTACCAGGCCCATGACGATGCAGCCGGCGAGGACGATGCCGGCCAGTACCGCCCAGCCATTGAGCCCGTAGGAGATGAACAGCGTGGCTGCCAGGGTGTAGCCGAACAGGCTTTGAATGTCGTTCGACCAGACGTTGAAGATCTCGAACCAGCCCCAGGTGCGTTTCTCCGGCGCCAGTGGGGCGAGGTCCTCGTTGTGTAGCGAGGGGTCGATGTGCTTGATGCGAAAATCTTCGGTGGTGGACATGGACAGCTCCCAGTTTTGTTTTTGCGCCGCGGGGGCGTATGAGGAGATTTGTCTGCAGGTTCCGTTCCGTTTTTGTAGACGATCAGTGAGGAATCAGCTGTATACAGCGAATTCAGCAATTTTTCGGCGGAAACCTGTTTGTCTTGTACACATAAAATTCGTTGCTGAATATGGCTTTCGGACAAATTGAACACAAAAAACATAAATATTGTGATCAAAAACTTGACCTTGCGGTCAGTTGTATGCTTGCAAGTCGTTGATGAAAAAGCCGGATGGGCGGCCCGATTCTGCACCGATGCGGTGCCAGATCTGATTCGAGCGGGTCGGCTTGGTGCGCGTGGCGCAACCTGCCTGGGGTGCGCATCCGTAGGGTGCGCCGTGCGCACCAGCCTTTTCGTTCGGCGCAAAGAAAAAGGGGGAAGGGCGCGAACGCCCATCCCCCTTTTTACCCGGCCGCCGTCCCTACCCGACGCCGGCCAAGTGCGTTGCGGCAGTGGTCAGAAGTGGTACTTGACCAGTGCCTGCACAGCCGTCTGGTCGAAGCGATCACCCGAACCATCCACCGGTTTCACGCCGTACTTGGCGCGCCACATGTTCACCTCGGTACCGACATAGAGCTGGCGTTCCTTGCCGAACAGCGCCTTGCCCGCATCCCACTTGACCTGGATCGATGAGCCGACCGAAGTCTGGGTGCCGGCATCGCGCGACGGCGAGCGCCAGTCGAGGAAGCCGTCGACGACGAAATCCTGATCGCCCAGGCTGAAGGGGTACGCCGCGCTGACGGTCAGCTGGGTGGCGTAGCCGTTGCTGTCGGCATCCTTGAAGAAGGTGTGGTTGTTGATCTTCACGCGGTACAGATTGGTCTTGAAGTAGTTGAAGCCGGGGATTTCCCAGTCCAGACCGACGCCGTACAGGTAGTTCTCCGGGCCCGGGCCGCCGTTGCCTTTCTCGTAGGTGAAGGCGGCAAACACGTCCTTGATCGGACCGGCGGCCAGCTTCTGCCCGGTCAGCCAGCTCAGGCTGATGCGCGGGGAGAATTCCATGTAGTAGAAGGAATCCTTGTCATGCTGGCGGAAAGTGCCGTTGTCGAAGCTGCCGCGCGACTGCACGTTGTCGGCGCGGATGTAGTCGAGGAAGTAGAAGACGTCGCCCCAGACCCAGCCGCTGGCGTGCTCGAAGGTGAAGGTGGTCTGGGTGCGCTGCTCCTCGCCGTTGAAGTTCATGCGCTGGAAATTCTCGCCGTAGAGGTACGACAGGCTGTTGTCCTGCCAGTACAGCAGGTCGCCGGCGAGGGCCTGCTGGCCGGCGAGCATGGCGGCAGAGAGCGCGAAGCAGTGAGGCAGATGCTTGAGTTTCATGGGTTTTCCTTATTGTTTGAGTGCAAGCGTGCGTCTCCCGGTGGCGCGCCACCGGGAGTTGGGTCCAAGGCAGTGGTCAGCTTGGCCGGGCGGCCGAATCGAGGTCGCGGCTTAGGGTCTTGAGGTTGTTATCGTCGACGACTTCATCGTCCGGACGGTTCTGCAGCACAGTGTGCAGGTGCGCCTCGGGGTCGTATTCGCTTTCATCCTCTTCTTCCAGTTGTGGATCATCCGGCAGGAAGAGATTGAGCAGAATGGCGCTGAACGCACCGATGGTGATGGGCGAGCCAAAGATGTTCTTCAGTACGTCCGGCATGTGCGACAGCACCTCCGGCACACCGGCCACGCCCAGCCCCATGCCCAGTGAGATGGCCACGATCAACACGTTGCGACGGTGCAGGCCGGCTTCGCTGAGAATCTTGATGCCGGCCACCGCAACGGTGCCGAACATGATCAGGGTGGCGCCCCCGAGCACCGGCTTGGGCATCAGCTGCAGCACCGCGCCGACCACAGGGAACAGGCCCAGCAGCACCAGGATGCCGGCGATGTAGAAGGCCACATGGCGGCTGGCGACGCCGGTGAGCTGAATCACCCCATTGTTCTGGCTGAAGGTGGTCATCGGCAGGCTGTTGAACATGGCGGCGACCGCCGAGTTGCAACCGTCGGCCAGTACCCCGGATTTGATCCGGCGCATGTACAGCGGCCCCTTGACCGGCTGCTTGGAGATGATCGAGTTGGCGGTCAGATCGCCTGCGGTTTCCAGCGGGGTGATCAGGAAGATCACGGCGATCGGCACGAAGGCGATCCAGTCGAAGCCGAAACCGTATTTGAAGGGTTGCGGCACGCTGATCAGCGGCACCTCGGCCATGTTGGCGAAGTCCACCCGGCCGGTGAACCAGGCCACCGCGAAGCCCAGGGTCAGGCCGATGATCACCGCAGAAAGGCGCAGTACCTGCGAGGACGCGCGGTTGAGCACGACGATGGTGCCCAGCACCAGGCCGCCGAGGGCCAGGTGGTGCAGGGCGCCGAGGTCCGCCGCGCCGTAGCCGCCGGCCAGATCGGTCATGCCCACCTTGATCAGCGACAGGCCCATCAGGCAGATGATGGTGCCGGTGACCACTGGGGTGATCACCTTGCGCAGCTTGTTGATGAACTGGCTGAAGGCGATCTCGACGAACGCGGCGCAGAAACAGATACCGAACAGGGTGGCGAGGATTTCCTCCTCGCCGGCGCCACGTCCCTTGATGATGAAGCCGGCGCTGAGCAGCACACTGAGAAAGCCGAAGCTGGTGCCTTGCAGGCAGAGCAGACCGGAGCCGATCGGACCGATGCGTTTGGCCTGGACGAAGGTGCCGAGGCCGGAGACGAACAGCGCCATACTCACCAGATAGGGCACGTGGGCACCGAGGCCGAGAGCGCTACCGACGATCAGGGTAGGGGTGATGATGCCGACGAAGCTGGCCAGCACATGCTGCAGCGCCGCGAAGATGGCAGGGGCGAAAGCTGGCGTGTCATCCAGCTGGTAGATCAGGTCGCTGTTGCCGACGGGCGCAGTTGGAGCTTGGGTGTTGCTGTCTGTGGTCATGTCATAGCCTGCCATTTTGTTTTTATACGGTCATGGGCTTAGAACGTGTTCAAAGTCTGCTGCGCGTCGGCACTGCTGCGTTAAAAACAGGCTCGGACTGCTCATTTACAACTCGTAAACTCTGCGTCCTCGCCTGTTTTTGCCTTGCCTTGCATTGCTCTAGCTCGCGAGACTTTGCACAGGTTCTTACACGAGGCTTCACGGCACCTCTGTTCCGATCAATCGAAAAATTGTCCGATCGGTCAGGATGGGCCGACTATAGCAACTTGTGGACATGGTTAAAAACAATTTATTTTAAGATTGTGCACAAAAAATGAACCGCCGGTCAGCGAGCGCTGCCGGCGGTTCATGGGTGTAAAAAGATGTCGCGCCCAGTCACGGGCGCGACATGTGTGGCAATCAGTTGATCTGAGCGCCTTTGGCGATCCAGCTGCCGATGAGGTCGCGCTCGTCCTGGGTCATCTGGGTGATGTTGCCCAGCGGCATGATCTGCGTGGCCACGGTCTGCGCGTGGATCTTCGCCGCCTGCGCTTTCATCTGCTCAGGCGTATCGAGCACGAAGCCGGCCGGTGCGGTGCTGAACATCGGGCTGCTCGGGCTTACCGAGTGGCACACGGTGCAGCGTTCCTGGATCACGCTCTCGACCTTGGCGAAGTCGCCAGTACCGGCGCTGGCAGCAGGCGGGGCGTTTTCACTGGAGGTTTGCTCGGCAGGTGTGTCTTCACCGATTTCCTCGACCTTGGCCAGGGTTTCGCTGGCCGGCTGCTCGACAGCGGCCACCGGGGCGGTGGTCGGTGCACGGTGCGCCGGGGCGGTGACGTAAGCCAGGCAGATCATGCCCAGTGCTGCGGCCGGCAGGGTCCAGACGTATTTGCTGCTGTCGTGGCGGGTGTTGAAGTAGTGACGCACCAGCACCGCCAGAATCGCGATACCGGCCAGGATCAGCCAGTTGTATTGGCTGCCGTAGGTGCTCGGGAAGTGGTTGCTGATCATGATGAACAGCACCGGCAGGGTGAAGTAGTTGTTGTGGCGCGAGCGCAGCAGGCCTTTGGCCGGTAGGGTCGGGTCCGGCGTGGTGTTGTCTTCGATGGCTTTAACCAGTGCACGCTGGGCCGGCATGATGGTGAAGAACACGTTGCCGACCATGATGGTGCCGATGATCGCGCCGACATGGATGTACGCCGCGCGGCCGCTGAAGATCTGGCTGAAGCCGTAGGCCGCGGCGATGATCAGGACGAACAGCACGGCGCCGAGCAGGGCGGGGCGCTTGCCCAGGGGCGAATCGCAGAGGAAGTGGTAGATCACATAGCTGATTGCCATGGAGCCGAGGCCGATGGCGATGCCCATGGCCGGTGACAACTCTACGCCCGGTTTGATCAGGTACAGACTGGGGTTGAGGTAGTACACCACCAGCAGCAGGGCGACGCCCGACAGCCAGGTGGCGTAGGCCTCCCATTTGAACCAGTGCAGGTTCTCCGGCATTTTCGGCGGAGCCAGCTTGTACTTTTCCAGGTGGTAGATGCCGCCGCCGTGAATCGCCCAGAGGTCGCCCGACAGGCCCTCACGGGGATTGCTACGGTTGAGGTTGTTCTCCAGCCAGACGAAATAGAAGGATGCGCCGATCCAGGCGATACCGGTGATCATATGGATCCAGCGGATACCCAGGTTTAGCCATTCGGTGAAATGTGCTTCCACGATCTGTACCTCTTTCCCCGGGGGAGGCACGCCAGCCCCGGGCTTCTCTTATTGGTGGGGGTTGAGGAGAAGAAGCTCGTCCTCATTGAAGAAATGCTCATCGCAGTTGTTGCCGGAACCACTGCGATCAACCACCAGGAAGTCATCCCGCTTTTCGATCGTCAGCACCGGGTGGTGCCAGACGCCGCGATGGTAATTGATGCCCTGCCTGCCATTGCTGAGGAAGGCACGGACGGACCCTGATACAGGTACATCGCCAACTGGCGCGACCACGATCAGAAAGGGGTTGCCGAGCAGCGGAATGAAAGCCTGGCTGCCCAGCGGATGGCGTTCCAGCATGCGGATGGTCAACGGCATCTCGAGCGACTCGGCGCTGAAGATGCTGATGATGGCCTGGTCCTCCGGTTGTGCGGTCTGCACCGTGGCCAGCTTGTGATAGCGGCGGGTGGAACCGTTGTTGATCATGAAGAAGTCGCTGCCCTCGGTTTCGATCACGTCACCGAAAGGGGCGAAGGCTTCTTTGCTCAGGGGCTCGATGGTCAGGCTACGCATGGCTGTTCTACTTGTTCTATTCGATGATTGGGGCGGCAGCGTTACAGCTGCTGCAAGCGGAATAGGGCGATCTTGTTGATCTCGGCCAGGGCGGTGGCGAACTCCTGCTCCGGGGTGTTGTGGATGCGTTCCTCGAAGGCGGCCAGGATCTGGTGGCGGTTGCTGCCCTTGACGGCCTTGATGAAGGGGAATCCGAACTTGGCCTTGTAGGCGTCGTTGAGTTCGGTGAAGCGGGCGAACTCCTCGGCGGTGCATTCGTGAATGCCGGCGCCGGACTGCTCGGCGGTGCTGGAGGCGGTCAGTTCGCCACGCACGGCAGCTTTGCCGGCTAGATCCGGGTGCGCGTTGATCAGCGCCAGCTGGGCCTCATGACTGGCGGACAGGAGGATGTCGGCCATGCGCTGCTGCAGACCGTCGATGTCGTCCACGCTAGCGTCCAGGCCGAGGTCATAGGCTTTCTCGGCGACCCAGGGCGAGTGCTCGTAGATGTCGGCGAAGGCGGTGACGAAGGCGTCGCGGCTCAGCTGGGACGGGGTCAGGGTCTGGAAACGGCTCATGGGCTGCTCTCTTGTTCGGTCGCGCGGAAGGGGTGGGTGGCGTGCCAGTGCCTGGCGATGTCGACTCGGCGGGCACACCAGACCTTGTCATGGCTCTTCACGTAATCGATGAAGCGTGCCAGCGAGGCCAGGCGGGCCGGGCGGCCGAGCAGGCGGCAGTGCATGCCGATCGACAGCATCTTCGGCGCGCCGGCCTCGCCTTCGGCGTAGAGCACGTCGAAGGCGTCCTTGAGGTATTCGAAGAAATCGTCGCCCTTGTTGAAGCCCTGCACCTGGGTGAAGCGCATGTCGTTGGTGTCCAGGGTGTAGGGGATCACCAGATGCGGGTTTTCTGCGGTGCTGGCCGGGTCCCAGTAGGGCAGGTCGTCATCGTAGGTGTCGGAGTCGTAGAGAAAACCGCCTTCCTCGCGCACGAGGCGACGGGTGTTCGGGCCCAGGCGGCCGGTGTACCAGCCCAGCGGACGCTCGCCGGTCAGTTCGGTGAGGATGCGGATGGCCTCGAACATGTGCTCGCGCTCGGTGGCTTCGTCCATGTTCTGGTAGTCGATCCAGCGATAGCCGTGGCTGCAGATCTCGTGGCCGGCGGCGACCATCTCGCGGATCACATCAGGGTGGCGCTGGGCGGCCATGGCCACGGCGAAGATGGTCAGCGGAATGTCGTGCTTTTTGAACAGGTTGAGCAGGCGCCAGACACCGGTGCGGCTGCCGTATTCGTAGAGCGATTCCATGCACAGGTTGCGCTGGCCCTGCAGTGGCTGGGCGGCGACCATCTCGGAAAGGAAGGCCTCGGATTCCTTGTCGCCGTGCAGGACGTTGCGCTCGCCGCCTTCCTCGTAATTGAGCACGAAGGACAGGGCGATGCGGGCATCGCCCGGCCAGTGCGGATGGGGCGGGTTGGCGCCGTAGCCGATCAAATCGCGTGGGTAATCAGCGTTCACTGCAGTCTTCCTATCTGGATCGTGGCGGTCACTGCGCGCCTGGCAATTGAGATGGCCGCGCGACCGGGATGGCTAATTGTATACAAAGTTAGTTGCCGTTTGTAAATCGACTTTTCATCATTTTCTTCTCTGCGTGCCAATGCGAAAAAATTGCCTAGGTGGTCAGCAATGCGCGCTGGTTGTGCCGTCTTTGCTGGTTGGTGATGATCTGGTTAGTGATCAGTTTCGATGCGTGGATGGCATCTGTATTGGGCTTATTGTGTACAATTTGTTCTTAAAGTGTTTTATATTCTGTCTGCATGCTATCCTGCCACTGCGTCGGAGCACTGCGACGAGCCGATTTCAACAGAGTAGAGGAGGTGTGGTGCCCGCGCGGCCACCGGCCACGACGGATACCCGAGACCCATGGGACGTTTGACTACACATGTACTGGATGCCGCGCACGGCTGCCCAGGGAGTGACATCAAGGTCGAGCTGTACCGCGTCGAAGGCGCGCAGCTGGAGCTGATCAACAGCGTTACCACCAACCACGACGGCCGTTGCGATGCGCCGGTGCTGCAGGGTGACGACTACCGCACGGGCGTCTACCAACTGCATTTCCACGCTGGCGACTACTACCGCGCCCGTGGCGTGAAACTGCCGGATACGGCATTTCTCGACGTGGTCGTGCTGCGCTTCGGCATCGATGCCGGCCAGGAGCACTACCACGTGCCGCTACTGATTTCTCCCTACAGCTACTCCACCTACCGCGGTAGCTGAGTGACTGGCGGGCCAATAGCCTGCCAGGCGAATGCTTGTCACCCTCAGACTCTTTTGAGTCCTTATGCCCGCTCACACTGCGGGCTTTTTTGGCCCGCATTCCGGCGCACCCTACGAGCGACCCGTAGCCCGGATGCAATCCGGGACCAGCGATATGCTTGCGACGAGGGCGCTTGTCGTTGCCAGGCCAAACGAAAAGCCCCGGCACAAGGCCGGGGCTTCGATCGACGCGAGGCGTCTGCCGTCAGAGGAAGGCGAACTTGGCGATGAAGATCACGCACAGCACGTACAGGCTCAGCGAGACCTTGTCGCGCTGGCCGGTCAACAGCTTCAGCGTGGCGTAGGTGAGAAAGCCCAGGGCGATGCCGTTGGCGATGGAGAAGGTCAGCGGCATCATCACCACGGTGACGATAGCCGGGATGGTGTCGGTGTGGTCCTTCCAGTCGATATGCGCCATGCCGCTCATCATCAGCATCGCTACATAGATCAGCGCGCCTGCGGTGGCGTAGGCGGGAATCATGCCGGCCAGCGGGGCGAAGAACATTGCGGCGAGGAACAGCAGGCCGACGGCCACTGCGGTCAAGCCGGTACGGCCACCGGCGGCGACGCCCGAGGCGCTTTCCACGTAGCTGGTTACTGGCGGACAGCCAACCATGGCGCCCACCACGCTGGAAGTGGAGTCGGCTTTCAGCGCCTTGGACAGGTTGTGGATCTTGCCGTCTTCATCCACCAGGTTGGCGCGATGGGCCACGCCCATCAGGGTGCCGGCGGTGTCGAACATGTTCACGAAGAGGAAGGCGAGAATCACGCTGATCATCGCCACGTTGAACGCGCCAGCGATGTCCATGGCCAGGAAGGTCGGTGCCAGGCTCGGAGGCATCGACACCAGGCCGTTGTATTCCACCAGCCCCAGGGCCCAGCCCAGCGCAGTGACACCGAGCATGCTGAAGAGGATGGCGCCGAACACGTTGCGATGGCTGAGCACGGCGATCATCAGAAAGCATACGGCGGCGAGCAGCGCCGAAGGATTGCCGAACGAGCCCATGGTCAGCAGCGTGGCCGGGCTGTCGACGACGATGCCAGCGGTCTTCAGGCCGATCAGACCAAGGAACAGGCCGACCCCGGCGCCCATGGCGAAGCGCAGGCTCATCGGGATGCTGTTGAGCAGCCATTCGCGGATCTTCGACAGGCTCATGATCATGAACAGCACGCCGGAGATGAATACCGCGCCCAGTGCGATCTGCCAGCTGTAACCCATCTCACCGACCACGGTATAGGTGAAGAAGGCGTTCAGGCCCATGCCAGGTGCCAGGCCCACCGGCCAGTTGGCGTACAGGCCCATCAGGAAGCAGCCCAGGGCTGCACCGATGCAGGTGGCGACGAAGGCGGCGCCATGATCGATGCCGGCGCCGGCCATGATGTTGGGGTTGACGAAGATGATGTAGGCCATGGTGACGAAAGTCGTCAGGCCGGCCAGCAGTTCGGTCTTGATGGTGGTGCGGTGCTCGGTCAGTTTGAAGAAGCGGTCGAGCAGGCCACCTCTTGCCAGTTGATTCGCGTGTTGTTCTTGTTTGACGCTTTCCACAGCGGGTACTCCTCATCTCTCTTGTTGTGTACCGCCCAGAGCGTTGCGCAAGGACAATGCTCTCTGAGGCAGGCGGTGTTCTCGGTGGTGCTTCCTGGCTAAGTTGTTGACCGAGCGATCAAGAAGTCACTCAAGCGCGATTATGCTGTTGTATACAAAAAATGCAATTAATGTTTTTAATGTTGCATTGATCGCACCAACTGGCTGCGCTGACATGGATGCGTGGAAATTTGGCGGCAATCCCCTCGCTCTTGAGGGGTAAGTTCTTTTAAAACAAAAAGATATGCCTGCAGTCGGTTGAGATCCCTCTACCGGCTGAGCACCGATTCGTTCTTCGCTGAAGGCTCTTAGCCGCTAATGGACTGAAACGGTGGCTGTATATAAGGAAAGAATTTGTTGTTCTGCGCTCAGCTTCAGGCGATGAGGTGCCGATAGTCAGCTATGACGTCATACAACGAATGGTGTGGTGGCTGTTTGATTTGTGTACAATTGCCCGAATTTTTTTCTGATGTTTTTTTGCTTGGAGCTTGTCAGCTACCGGGTAGAACACAGTAGAGTCGCAGTGTCGCCGACTCTCATTGACGCGAGCCAGAATGAACGATCAATTGCAGCCTCTTAAGAAGCAGCCGCGCGCGGGCAAAAGCAGCCGCAGCGGGACTCAGGACGATGTCGTATATGCCCACATTTTCGATGCCATTCTCGAGCAGCGCCTGGCGCCCGGCACCAAGCTGAGCGAAGAGGCGTTGGGTGAGATCTTCGGCGTCAGTCGCACCATCATCCGTCGCGCGTTGTCGCGCCTGGCCCACGAGGGTGTGGTGCTGCTGCGCCCTAACCGTGGGGCTGTGGTGGCCAGCCCGAGCGTCGAAGAAGCAAGGCAGATCTTCTATGCACGTCGCCTGGTCGAACGTGCCATCACCGAACTGGCCGTCGAGCACGCGACAGCCGAGCAGCTGGCCGAACTGCGCCAGATGGTCAAGGACGAACAGGACAGCTTCTCCCGCGGTGACCGTGGCGCCGGTATTCGCCTGTCCGGCGAGTTCCACCTGAAGCTGGCCGAGGCTGCGCGTAATGCGCCACTGGTGAGTTTCCAGCGCAGCCTGGTGTCGCAGACCTCGCTGATCATCGCCCAGTACGAAAGTGGCAGCCGCTCGCATTGCTCCTACGACGAACACAACCAGCTGATCGATGCCATCGAAGCGCGCGATGCCGAGCGTGCGGTGCACCTGATGATGCATCACATGGATCACATCGACAGCAAGCTGAACCTGGACGAGGAAAGCGCCTCGGACGACCTGCACGCGGTGTTCTCGCACCTGCTGCAAACCAAGAAGAAGCCGGGCCGTAGCGCCGCCAATCGCTGATTTGCTGCGTGTAATGAGGAAAGCCCCGATGCTCGCGCATCGGGGCTTTTTCGTTGGCGTGTCTACGTTGGGCGTATTTTTGTAGGAGCTGGCTTGCCAGCGATGCGCTAGTGAATTGATCGCCGGCAAGCCGGCTCCTACAAGGCGATCAGGCTGTTCGTTTCAATCAATCGCGCTGGTGCACCGATTCACCTGCGGCGAATGTCTCCCTCACGGCACGGTCGTCGCCGAGCATGGTCAGGGCGAACAGGCGTTCTTCCAGGCTCCTGGCCTGCTGCATGCGGTAGCTGATCAGCGGTGTGGCGTTGTAGTCGAGCACCAGGAAGTCGGCGTCCTTGCCGGGCAGGAAGTTGCCCAGCTTGTCGTCCAGGTACAGCGCATTGGCGCCACCCAGGGTGGCCAGATACAGCGACTTGAACGGGTCGAGCTTCTTGCCCTGCAGCTGCATGATCTTGTACGCCTCGTTCAGCGATTGCAGTTGGCTGAAGCTGGTGCCGGCGCCGACATCGGTACCCAGGCCAACCCGCACGCCGTGTGCTTCCAGCTTGTTCAGGTCGAACAGGCCGCTGCCGAGGAACAGGTTGGAAGTGGGGCAGAAGGCGACCGCCGAGCCGGTTTCGGCGAGGCGCTTGCACTCGTCGTCGCACAGGTGCACACCATGGGCGAACACTGCGCGCGGACCGATCAGCTTATGGTGGTCATAGACGTCCAGGTAACCCTTGCGCTCGGGGAACAGTTCCTTGACCCACTCGATCTCCTTGCGGTTCTCGGACAGGTGGGTGTGCATGTAGAGGTCCGGGTATTCGCCCAGCAGCTTGCCGGCCAGCTCCAGTTGCTCCGGTGTGCTGGTCGGGGCGAAGCGCGGGGTGACCGCGTAGTGCAGGCGGCCCTTGCCGTGCCAGCGCTCGATCAGTGTTTTGCTCTCGGCGTAGCCGCTTTCCGCCGTGTCGGTCAGATAGTCCGGGGCGTTGCGGTCCATCAGCACCTTGCCGGCGATCATGCGCAGGTTGAGCGCCTCGGCCTGCTCGAAGAAGGCATCCACCGACTGCGGGTGCACGCTGCCGAACACCAGGGCGGTGGTGGTGCCGTTGCGCAGCAGTTCCTTGAGGAAGGTCGCCGCCACGTCGCTGGCATGGGCCTTGTCTTCGAACTGTCGCTCGGTGGGGAAGGTGTAGGTGTTGAGCCAGTCCAGCAACTGCTCGCCGTAGGAGGCGATCATGCCGGTCTGCGGATAGTGGATATGGGTGTCGATAAAGCCGGGGGTAATCAGCGCGTCGCGGTAGTGCTGGACCTCGACGCCGGCCAGCTTCGGCAACAGCTCGGAAGCCGCGCCGACCTGGGCGACTTGGCCGTTTTCGATCAGCAGGATGCCGTCCTCGAAATACTGGTAGGACTGCTCGACGCCGACCACGGCCGGGTCGGCGAGGCTGTGCAGGATGGCGGCGCGGTAGGCTTTGATATTGGTGGTCATCTATTACGTCTCGATTGGGGCAGGCAGTGCGTAGGGTGTGCTGTGCGCACCACGGGCAATGCGGTGTTATTGGTGCGCGCGGCGCACCCTACTGGGCGCGCTGCGAATTAGGCAGAATCAGGACCGGCGCGAGGCCGGCAATAGCTTGGCGACGCTGGATTCGCCCTTCTTCACGTCCTGACCGAAGCTGGCGTTATAGGTGGCGATCACCTCGCCGGCGATGGAGACCGCGATCTCCACCGGCAGCTTGCCTTTCACTTCTGCCAGGCCCATGGGACAGCGCATGCGTGTCATGAGCGCATCCTCGAAACCGCGCTCGCGCAGGCGGTGCTCGAACTTGACGCGTTTGGTCTTCGAGCCGATCAGGCCGTAGTAGGCGAAGTCGCCGCGTTTGAGGATGGCGGCAGTCAGCTCCAGATCGAGCTGATGGTTGTGGGTCATGACGATGTAGTAACTGCCAGGCGGCATGTTCTCCACCTCGTCGACCACCTCGTCACCCACGATCTTCTCCACGCCGGCGGGGATGTGCTCGGGAAATTCGTTCTCCCGTGAGTCGATCCAGCGCACCTTGCACGGCAGGCTGGCGAGCAGCGGCACCAGCGCGCGGCCGACATGGCCGGCACCGAACACGGCGATCTGCGCCTGCGCCTGGCCCATCGGCTCGAACAGCAGCACGGTGGCGCCGCCGCAGCACTGGCCCAGGCTGGCGCCAAGGGAGAAGCGCTCCAGGCGGGTGTCCTGGCTACGGCTGGCGATCATCTCGCGGGCCATTTCCATGGCCTTGTACTCCAGATGGCCGCCGCCGATGGTCTCGAAGATGCGATCGGCGGTGACCACCATCTTCGAGCCGGCATTACGCGGCGTCGAGCCGCGCTCCTCGATGATGGTCACCAGAACGCAGGCTTCACCTTGTTGCTGCAGCTCGGCGAGGGCACTGATCCAGCTCATTTGCTCAGCCTCCAGGAAGGCGTGGTCTGTCCCGGGCGCGGCAGGCGCCAGTTGCTCGGCGACGGATCGAGAATCGGCTCCGGCGCCGGGCGAGCGGGTGGGTTATTCGGTTCGGTGTGTTTTGTCATTGTTGTACACCCATTCATCATTCGTTCGCAGTCTGTGGGAGGCGCTTCAGCGGCGACAGTCGCGGCTGAAGCCCCTCCCACGGCAGCCTGAGGCTGTATCGGCGTCAGGCCGGCTCGACCTCGGCAGGGCTGGCAGCCTTGGCCGTCGCCTTCAGTTTGCGCATCTGCTCCACACCCCAGAGCACGCGCTCAGGCGTGGCCGGGGCGTCGATCTGCGGTTGCACCTTGTAGTCGGCCAGGCTGGCCACGGCGTCCTTGAGAGCGCACCAGGCGGCGATGCCGAGCATGAACGGCGGCTCGCCCACGGCCTTGGAGTGGAACACGGTGTCTTCCGGGTTCTTGCGGTTCTCCACCAGCTTCACGCGCAGGTCGATGGGCATGTCGGCAATGGCCGGGATCTTGTAGCTGGCCGGGCCGTTGGTCATCAGTTTGCCCTTGGCGTTCCACACCAGCTCTTCCATGGTCAGCCAGCCCATGCCTTGGACGAAGGCGCCCTCGACCTGGCCGATATCGATGGCCGGGTTCAGCGAGTCGCCGACGTCATGCAGGATGTCGCCGCGCAGCATGCGGTATTCGCCGGTCAGGGTGTCCACCAGCACTTCTACGCAGGCCACGCCGTAGGCGTAGTAGTAGAAGGGGCGGCCGGCCGCCTTGCTGCGGTCGTAATAGATCTTCGGGGTGCGGTAGAAGCCGGTCGAAGACAGCGAGACCTGACCGAAGTAGGCCTTCTGGATCATCTCCTCGAAGGACAGGAAATGGTCGCGCACGCGCACCTGGCCATTGCGGAATTCGACGTCTTCCGGGGTGACCTTGTACTCGCGCACCAGGAAATCCACCAGGCGCTGCTTGATGATCTCGGCTGCGTTCTTCGCCGCCATGCCGTTGAGGTCGGCGCCGCTGGAGGCGGCGGTCGGCGAGGTGTTGGGCACCTTGTCGGTGTTGGTGGCGGTGATCTGGATGCGTTCGATATCGACCTGGAACACTTCGGCCACGACCTGCGCCACCTTGGTGTTGAGGCCCTGACCCATCTCTGTGCCGCCGTGGTTGAGGTGGATCGAGCCATCGGTGTAGATGTGGATCAGCGCGCCGGCCTGGTTGAGGAAGGTGGCGGTGAAGCTGATGCCGAATTTCACCGGGGTCATGGCCAGGCCTTTCTTCAATACCGGGCTCTTGGCGTTGAAGGCGCGAATTTCTTCACGACGCTTGGCGTATTCGCAGCTTTGTTCCAGCTCGGCGGTCATCTCGTGGATGACGTTGTGCTCGACGGTCTGGTGGTAGTGGGTGACGTTGCGCTCGGTCTTGCCGTAGTAGTTGAGCTTGCGTACTTCCAGCGGGTCCTTGCCCAGGCTGCGCGCGACGGCGTCCATCACTTCTTCGATGGCGACCATGCCCTGTGGGCCGCCGAAGCCGCGGTAGGCGGTGTTCGAGGCGGTGTTGGTCTTGCAGCGATGACCGTTGATGGTGGCGTTGCCGAGGAAGTAGGCGTTGTCCGAGTGGAACATGGCGCGGTCGACGATGGAGCCGGACAGGTCCGGCGAGTAGCCGCAGTTGCCGGCCAGGTCCATCTCGATGCCGTGCAGCAGGCCGTCGTCATCGAAGCCGACGTCGTACTCGACGTAGAAGGGGTGACGCTTGCCGGTCATGCTCATGTCTTCCATGCGCGGCAGGCGCATCTTGGTCGGCCGGCCGGTGAGGTGCGCGATCACCGCGCACAGGCATGCCGGGCCGGCGGCCTGGGTTTCCTTGCCGCCGAAACCGCCACCCATGCGGCGCATGTCGATGACGATCTTGTTCATCGGCACGCCGAGCACTTCGGCCACCAGCTTCTGCACCTCGGTGGGGTTCTGCGTCGAGGTGTAGACCAGCATGCCGCCGTCTTCGCTGGGCATCACCGAGGAAATCTGGGTTTCCAGGTAGAAGTGCTCCTGGCCGCCGATATGCAGGGTGCCCTGCAGGCGACGCGGGGCGCTGGCCAGTTTGCTGGCCGAGTCGCCGATGCGATGGGTGTGGCTGGCGAGCACGAAATGCTTCTTGCGGTAGGCCTCGACCACGTCGAGCACCGGCTCCAGGTCTTCGTATTCGACGATGGCGGCCATGGCTGCCTTGCGCGCGGTTTCCAGGCTGTCGGCGGCTACCGCCAGTACCACCTGGCCGACGTACTCGACCTTGCCGTCGGCCAGCAGCGGGTCGCCGGCGACCACCGGGCCGATATCCAGCTGACCCGGTACGTCATCCTTGGTGATGGCGATGGCCACGCCCGGAAATTCGTAGCAGGGGCGGGTGTCGATGCGCAGGATGCGCGCATGGGCGCGATCCGACTGGCGCGCATAGACGTGCAACTGGTTGGGGAATTCCAGGCGGTCGTCGACATAGACCGCCTCGCCGGACACGTGCTTGTCCGCGCTCTCGTGCTTGACGCTCTTGCCGACGCCGCTGGTCATGCCGGCGCGAAACAGGGCGGCCAGCTCTTCCTGGGATTTGTGTTCGATATGACTGGACATCTTCGTCTCCAAAAATCTCTGCGCTTAGGCGTAGGCCGTGACCCGGGTTTCGATCTCGGGCGACTGCAGCTCGAGGAAGAACTTGCGCAGCAGATTCTGGGCAGTGAGCAGGCGGTATTCCTTGCTGGCGCGGAAATCCGACAGCGGAGTGAAGTCCTCACCCAGCGCCTCGCAGGCGCGTTCGATCACGCCGGGATACCAGGCCGAGCCGACCAGGGCCGCTTCGCAGGCACTGGCGCGTTTGGGGATGGCGGCCATGCCGCCGAAGGCGATGCGCGCGTCTGTCACCACGCCGTCGACGATGCTCAGGTTGAAGGCCGCGCAGACGGCGGAGATGTCGTCGTCCAGGCGCTTGGACACCTTGTAGGCGCGGAACGCCTGGTTCGCCTGTTTGCGCGGCACGATGATCTTCTCGATGAATTCGGCTTCCTGGCGGGCGGTCACCTTGTAGTCGAGGAAGTAGTCCTGCAGCGGCAGGATGCGCCGGGTGTTGCCCTGGCGCAGGGCGATCTGCGCGCCGAGGGCGATCAGCAGTGGCGGGGCGTCGCCGATGGGCGAGGCATTGCCTATGTTGCCGCCCAGGGTGCCCTGGTTGCGGATCTGCAGGGAGGCGAAGCGGTGCAGCAGCTCGCCGAAATCCGGGTATTCGGTAGATAGCGCTTCATAGCAGTCGGACAGCGCGGCGGCGGCGCCGATCTCGATGGTGCTGTCGGTCACTTCGATGCGCTTCATGTCCTCGATATGGCCGACGTAGATCATCACCGGCAGTTCGCGGTGGAACTGGGTGACTTCCAGGGCCAGGTCGGTGCCGCCGGCCAGCAGGCGGGCCTCGGGGTTGGCGGCGTAGAGGTCGGCCAGGTCGGCTACGGTCAGCGGCACCAGGCAGCGCTTGTCGCCACTGTTGAGCTCGGCGGTCTCGCGCGGGGCAATGGCCTGGAGCTGGGCGACAGTGGCGCTTTCGAAGGCATCGAACTGATCCGGCTGCTTCTGGCAGCAGGCCTGCTCGGCGGCGTCGATGATCGGTCGGTAGCCAGTGCAGCGGCACAGGTTGCCGGCCAGGGCTTCCATGGTCTGGCCCTTGTCATAGCCGCTCGAGTTCTTCTGCAGGGCGAACAGCGACATGATGAAGCCCGGGGTGCAGAAGCCGCACTGCGAGCCGTGGCAGTCGACCATCGCCTGCTGCACGCTGTGCAGTTTGCCCTGATGCTTGAGGTCTTCGACGGTGATCAGTTGCTTGCCATGCAGGCTGGAGACGAACGTCAGGCAAGAGTTGAGGGTGCGATAGCGCACGCGGTCGCCATCGAGCTCGCCCACCACCACGGTGCAGGCACCGCAGTCGCCGGAGGCGCAGCCTTCCTTGGTTCCGGTTTTGCCGACGTGTTCACGCAGGTAGCCCAGCACAGTGATATTGGGGTCCAGGGCATGCTCGGTGCGCAGCTCCCGGTTGAGTAAAAACTGGATCAAGGACGACCTCCAGGCACTTTATTGTTATGAATCGTTTGGCTCGCCGGGTATGTGCACGCGTTGCAAGGCCCTGGCGTGATTGGCCATGGAGGCAATCTAGGGTTTTCTGACTTTTGGGTCAACAAATATTTGACCTCGTGGTCAGCTGCTTGTCATGCGCTTCGGTTATGAGCGCGGCGGGCAGAATTCATTGCCTGAGATTAGCGGCTTTCGTGCCAGGTAGGCCTCTGCTGTGGGCCTTTCGTAGGAGGCAGCAAGCAAAAGAAAACCCCGGAAGCTGGCGCTGCCGGGGTTGTCTGGGAGTGCTCGAACAGAGTGCTCAGGTCAACTGCGATTCACTCAGTTGGTGCTCTTCGCCTGCGTAGTAGGCACGCACCTTGGGGTCCATCACGGCGCGCCACAGCGGTGGGAACACCGCGAGCACGATCATTCCGGCATAGCCATTGGGCAACTGCGGGCTGTCGTCGAAATGGCGTAGCACCTGATAGCGGCGTTTGGCGTAGGCATGGTGGTCGGAGTGGCGCTGCAGGTGGAAGAGAAACAGGTTGGTCAGCAGGAAGTTGCTGTTCCAGGAGTGGTGCGCATTGGTGCGTTCGTAGCGGCCGTTGTCCAGTTTGCGCCGGTGCAGGCCGTAGTGCTCGACGTAGTTGACGATCTCCAGCAGGGTAAAGGCGATAACCGCCTGGCCGAGGAAGAACAGGGCGCCCAGCCAGCCGAAGGCGAGGGTGAAGCCGAGCAGCATGAGCGCGCTGATGGCGTACCACCAGATCAGCTCGTTGCGCCAATGCAGGGCCGGCAGGCCGCGCCGCTTGAGGCGTTCGGCCTCGAGTTTCCAGGCGTTGAGGAAGTTGTGCTTGTAGGCGTGGGGTAGGAAGGCGTACAGGCTCTGGCCGAAGCGTGAGGAGGAGGCGTCCTCGGGCGTCGACACATGCACGTGATGGCCGCGCACGTGTTCCACCTTGAAGCCGGCATAGCACACCGCTGCCAGCAGCAGGCCGCCGGCGTTCTGCTCCAGTCTCGGGTCCTTGTGGATCAGCTCGTGCGACACGGTGATGCCGATGGCGCCCATCACCGTGCCGACCGACAGCACCCAGCCGAGCTGACCGATCCAGCTCCAGCGCTCGTAACTGGCGAATATCCAGCCGCTCCAGACCAGCATCGCCAGCAGCAGCGGCACCGTGGCCAGGCTCAGCAGGCGGTAGTAGCCCTGAGCCTCCAGCGCGGGTACCTCGATGCGCTCATCCGGGTTGGCCGGGTCGCGACCGACGACGAAATCCAGCAGGGGAATCACGCCGAATACCACGCTGATCACCAGCCAGGGCCAGGCGTCGGCGTGAGCGCTGCCCTGTGACCAGTAATAGCTCAGGGGGATGCCCAGTACCGGGATCAGCCAGATCCAGTAGCCGACCTTTTTCAGGGCGAGCATCCAGCGCGACGGCAGGCGTTCGAACATCGGATTCTCCAAGTCATTATTGTTCTGGGTTTTACCTAGGATTGTAGGACAATCCAGTTTCGTGGCCAGACGTCCACGGCCAACCTTTAGAACGGAAAGTGCCCCGCAGGGACGCTTGGCGGGGTAACACCCTGTGTTACACTCGCCGCCAGTTTTTCTTGCTCCCGCCCAGCCGTGGCGGGGCTCCCAGACTCGACCGCCTGCCCCTGCATCGACGCAAATAAGGAATGTCATGACGTTCAAGGCCCCGGACAGCCTCGCCGAGCAAATTGCCCATTACCTGGCCGAACGCATCATTCGCGGTGAGCTCAAGGAGCGTGAGCGCATTCAGGAGCAGAAGGTCACCCAGGCCCTCAACGTCAGCCGCGGTTCGGTGCGCGAAGCCCTGCTGATTCTTGAACGTCGCCACCTGATCGTGATCCTGCCGCGTCGTGGCGCCCAGGTCAGCGAACTGACTCCGCACCACGTCACCAGCCTCTACGCACTGACCATCGAGCTATACGCCATGCTGGCCCGCGCGGTGATCGAGCGCTGGAAGGTGGAAACCGACCTGGCGCCCTTCATCGACATCCAGCAGCGCCTGCTGGCCAGCCTGGAGCGCGGAGAAATCGGCGCCTTCGTCGAGAACAGCTTCGACGTGATGCGCGCGGCCTTTCCCTTCGCCGACAACCCGTACTTGCAGGAAACCCTGGAGAACCTGCAGCCGGCGATCAGTCGCACCTACCACCTGGCACTGGAGCGGCGCAAAGGCGAGATGGGGCAGTTCATGGGCACCTTCGCCAGTCTGCTGCAGGCGATCATCGCCCGTGACCATGTGCGCGCTCGTGAGGTGCTGCTGGCCTATGGCGAACACAATTGCCAGCTGGTGCTGGCAACCCTGGCCGAGCGCTAAACCCCGATGCGCCTGAAAAGCATCAAACTGGCCGGCTTCAAGTCCTTCGTCGACCCGACGACGGTGAGCTTTCCCAGCAACATGGCGGCGGTGGTCGGGCCCAATGGCTGCGGCAAGTCCAATATCATCGACGCCGTGCGCTGGGTGATGGGCGAAAGCTCGGCGAAGAACCTGCGCGGCGAGTCGATGACCGACGTCATCTTCAACGGCTCCAACACCCGCAAGCCGGTGACCCAGGCTTCCATCGAGCTGATCTTCGACAACAGCGACAACTCGCTGGTGGGCGAATACGCCGCCTTCGCCGAGATTTCCATTCGCCGTCGGGTGACCCGCGACGGGCAGAACACCTACTTCCTCAACGGCACCAAATGCCGCCGCCGCGATATCACCGATATCTTCCTCGGCACTGGCCTGGGGCCGCGCAGCTACTCGATCATCGAGCAGGGCATGATCAGCAAGTTGATCGAGGCCAAGCCCGAGGAGCTGCGCAACTTCATCGAGGAAGCCGCCGGCATCTCCAAGTACAAGGAGCGTCGCCGCGAAACCGAGAACCGCATCCGCCGTACCCAGGAGAACCTGGAGCGCCTTAGCGACCTGCGTGAAGAGCTGGAGCGCCAGCTCGAACGTTTGCACCGCCAGGCCCAGGCGGCGGAGAAATATCAGGAATACAAGGCCGAGGAACGCCAGCTCAAGGCGCAACTGCTGGCTCTGCGCTGGCAAAGCCTGAACCTGCAGGTCGGCAGCCGCGAGCAGGTGATCGGCGACCAGGAAGTGGCGTTCGAAGCGCTGGTGGCCGAGCAGCGCAGCGCCGACGCCAGCATCGAGCGTCTGCGCGATGGCCATCACGAGCTGTCCGAACGTTTCAACCTGGTGCAGGGCCGCTTCTACTCCGTGGGCGGCGATATCGCCCGCGTCGAGCAGAGCATCCAGCACGGCCAACAGCGCCTGCGCCAGTTGCAGGATGACCTGCGCGAGGCGGAAAAGGCGCGCCTGGAAACCGAATCCCACCTCGGTCATGACCGCACCCTGCTGGCCACCCTCGGTGAAGAGCTGGAGATGCTTCTGCCCGAGCAGGAGATGACCGCCGCTGCTGCCGAAGAGTCCGCCGCCAGCCTGGAAGAGGCCGAAGCCGCCATGCACGGCTGGCAGGAGCAGTGGGACGGTTTCAACCAGCGCAGCGCCGAGCCGCGTCGCCAGGCCGAAGTGCAGCAGTCGCGCATCGCCCAGCTGGAGCAGAGCCTGGAGCGCCTGGCCGAACGCCAGCGCCGCTTGAACGAAGAATTGCAGCAACTGGCGGCCGATCCCGAAGACGCCGCCATTCTTGAACTGAACGAACAGCTGGCTGCTGGAGAGCTGGAGCACGAAGCGCTGCAACTGGGCGAAGAGCAGCAGGCCGAACGCCTGCAGCAACTGCGCGAGGAACTGCAGCAGGCCAGCCAGGCGCAGCAGCAGGCGCAAGGCGAGTTGCAGCGGTTGAACGGTCGCCTGGCTTCGCTGGAGGCGCTGCAACAGGCTGCATTGGATCCGGGGCAGGGCGCCGGTGACTGGCTGCGCGAGCAGAACCTGCTGCAGCGCCCGCGCCTGGCTGAAGGGCTGCGCGTCGAGGCTGGTTGGGAACTGGCGGTGGAAACCGTGCTTGGTGCCGATCTGCAGGCCGTGCTGCTGGATGATTTCGCCGGGCTGGATTTTTCCAGCCTGGAGCAGGGCGAGCTGCGCCTGGCCAGCCCCGCGAGCGGTGGTGCTCGCCGCGCTGGTAGCCTGCTGGACAAGATCGAGTCGAACCATGATCTGTCGCCCTGGCTGGCGGGTGTGCGTCCGGTGGAGTCGCTGGAGCAGGCGCTGGCAGAGCGCGCGCAACTGGCGGATGGTGAGAGCCTGATCAGCCGTGACGGCTATTGGGTCGGCCGGCACTTCCTGCGTGTGCGCCGCGCCGCCGAAGCCGACAGTGGCGTGCTGGCGCGCGGTCAGGAATTGGAGCGTCTTGAGCTTGAGCGCGAGGAGCGTGAAGCGGCCTTGGCGCAATTGGATGAGCGCCTGCTGGCGCTGCGCGACGAGCAGCGTCGTCAGGAAGAACAGCGTGAGCAGCAGCGGCGTCAGGGCCAGGAACTGGCGCGCCAGCTGGGTGAGCTGAAAGCAAAGCTGTCCGCCAGTCAGGCCAAGGCCGAGCAGTTGGGTCTGCGCCGTCGCCGTCTGCAGGACGAACTGCAGGAAGCCGCCGAGCAGCGCGAGATCGAGCAGGAGCAACTGGGCGAATCACGCCTGCAACTGCAGGATGCCCTGGATGCCATGGCGTTGGACAACGAGCAGCGTGAAAGCCTGCTGGCCAGCCGCGACAGCCTACGAGAGCGCCTCGACCGTGTGCGCCAGGAAGCGCGTCAGCACAAGGATCATGCCCACCAGCTGGCGGTTCGCGTCGGCTCGCTCAAGGCGCAGCACGATTCCACCCGTCAGGCGCTGGAACGCCTGGAAATGCAGGCCGAGCGCCTGCATGAGCGGCGTGAGCAACTGTCGCTGAATCTGGAAGAGGGCGAGGCGCCGCTGGAAGAGCTGCGGATCAAACTCGAAGAACTGCTCGAACGGCGCATGGCGGTGGACGACGAACTGCGCCAGGCACGCCTGGCGCTGGAAGACGCCGATCGCGAACTGCGCGATGCGGAGAAGCGCCGCACCCAGGCCGAACAGCAGGCGCAACTGCTGCGCAGCCAGCTGGAGCAGCAGCGCATGGACTGGCAGTCGCTCAACGTACGGCGCAAGGCCCTCGCCGATCAGCTCGCCGAGGACAATTACGACCTGCATGGCGTGATCGCCACCCTGCCGACCGATGCCACGGAAAACGCCTGGGAAGAAGAACTGGAGCGCATGGCCGCACGCATCGCCCGTCTCGGACCGATCAACCTCGCGGCCATCGACGAGTATCAGCAGCAGTCCGAGCGCAAGCGTTATCTGGACGCGCAGGATGCCGATCTGGTCGAGGCCCTGGAAACCCTGGAAAACGTCATCCGCAAGATCGACAAGGAAACGCGCAATCGTTTCAAGGACACCTTCGATCAGATCAACGGCGGTTTACAGGCTCTTTTTCCAAAAGTTTTCGGTGGCGGCAACGCTTATTTGGAACTCACCGGCGAAGATTTACTCGATACCGGTGTAACCATCATGGCGCGGCCCCCGGGCAAGAAGAACAGCACCATTCATTTGCTCTCCGGTGGAGAGAAAGCATTGACCGCCTTGGCGCTAGTGTTTTCCATCTTCCAGCTCAATCCGGCGCCGTTCTGCATGTTGGACGAAGTGGATGCACCGCTGGACGACGCTAACGTCGGGCGCTATGCGCGCCTGGTCAAGGAGATGTCAGCCACGGTGCAGTTCATCTACATCACCCACAACAAGATCGCCATGGAAATGGCCGATCAACTGATGGGGGTCACCATGCACGAGCCGGGTTGCTCGCGTCTGGTGGCGGTGGATGTCGAGGAGGCGCTGGCGATGGTGGATGCGTGATGGCAGAACGCCGCGAGATTAACTGAATATAGGCAAAACCTTATGTGGCTCCCTGTGTAAAGTTGCCTTTCGTCGTGCTAGCTTATTGCCCACTTTTGTTACACGCGGAAAACGTCAGATAGAACATCGAGTTGGCGTCGCGTTTTATAGTTGAGTTGTGATCCGGTTGATTGGATCTTTTTTTCACCAGAATTTTTAAGGGTCAGGTATTTCATGGAATTCGGTCTGCGCGAGTGGCTGATCGTTATTGGCATCATCGTTATCGCTGGTATCCTTTTCGACGGCTGGCGCCGCATGCGCGGTGGCAAGGGCAGGATCAAGTTCAAGCTCGACCGCAGCTTTGCCAACATGCCTGATGACGACAGTGACCCGGATCTTCTCAGTCCGCCGCGTGTGGTAAATCGCGATCAAGAACCGCTGCTGGACGAAGACGAACTGCCGTCGATGAGTGCCAAGGAGCTTCCGCGTCGTCAGCGCAACGAGCCACAGCAAGGCGACCTCAACCTGGCTGTCGACGAGCCGGTGCCAACCCTGCTCAACCCGGTCGATGACGAACCACAAGAGTCGAAGAAACCCGCCAAGCCGGCTGCCGACGCCGCCCCGGTGGAAGAAGTGCTGGTGATCAACGTGGTCGCTCGCGACGACTTCGGCTTCAAGGGCCCGGCGCTGCTGCAGAACATCCTGGAAAGCGGCCTGCGTTTCGGCGAGATGGACATCTTCCATCGCCACGAGAGCATGGCCGGCAATGGCGAGGTGCTGTTCTCCATGGCCAACGCGCTCAAGCCGGGCACCTTCGATCTGGACGATATCGAAGGCTTCAGTACTCGTGCAGTGAGCTTCTTCCTCAGCCTGCCTGGCCCGCGTCATCCGAAGCAGGCCTTCGACGTGATGGTCGCCGCCGCGCGCAAGCTGGCCCACGAACTGGGCGGCGAGCTGAAGGACGACCAGCGTAGCGTGATGACCGCGCAGACCATCGAACACTATCGCCAGCGCATCGTCGAATTCGAGCGCCGGCAACTGACCCAGAAACGCTGACCCGTACATGACATCAAGAGAGAGCAGCCAAGGCTGCTCTTTTCGTTTGAGAGACCGAGCATGACCGACGCCGCCCAACGTATTTCCGAACTGCGCAACGAACTGGATGCGCACAACTACCGTTACTACGTGCTGGACGAGCCGAGCGTACCCGACGCCGAGTACGACCGTATGTTCCGTGAGCTGCAAGCACTGGAGGCCGAGCATCCCGAGTTGGTCACACCCGAGTCGCCGACCCAGCGCGTCGGTGGTGAGGCGCTCAGCGCCTTTGGCGAAGTGCGTCACGAAGTGCCGATGCTCAGCCTCGGCAACGCCTTCGAAGACGACGACCTGCGCGCCTTCGACCGCAGCGTGCAGAACGGCCTCGGCGTGTCGGGTGGTGATCTGTTCGGCGGCGGTGCCGAGATCGAATACAGCTGCGAACCCAAGCTCGACGGCCTGGCCGTCAGCCTGCGTTACGAGAATGGCCAGTTGGTGCGCGGTGCGACGCGTGGCGACGGCAGCACCGGCGAGGACATCACCAGCAACGTGCGCACCATCCGCAATGTGCCACTCAAGCTACAGGGTGAGGGCTGGCCGCAGGTGCTGGAAGTGCGTGGCGAAGTGTTCATGCCCAAGACCGGTTTCGAGGAGCTGAATGCGCGGCAGGCCGAGAGCGGTGGCAAGACCTTCGCCAACCCGCGCAACGCCGCCGCTGGCAGCCTGCGTCAGCTCGACCCGAAGATCACCGCCAGTCGCCCGCTGGAGTTCTGCTGCTACGGTGTTGGTCAGGTCAGCGGTGAGCTGCCGGGCACACAGGTGACCATGCTGCAGCAGCTCAAGGCCTGGGGCGTGCCCATCAGTCGCGAACTGAAGCTGGCCAAGGGCGTCGAGGCCTGCCTGGATTACTACCGCGACATCGGTGAGCGGCGCATGAGCCTGGCCTATGACATCGATGGCGTGGTGTTCAAGGTCAACAATATCGAGGACCAGCAACAACTGGGTTTCCGTGCGCGTACGCCGCACTGGGCCATCGCCCACAAGTTCCCGGCGCAGGAAGAACTGACCGAGCTGCTCGACGTGGAATTTCAGGTCGGCCGTACCGGCGCGGTCACGCCCGTGGCGCGGCTGAATCCGGTCAAGGTGGCCGGCGTCATGGTGGCCAACGCCACCCTGCACAACATGGACGAAGTGGCACGTCTCGGCGTGATGATCGGCGATACGGTGATCATCCGCCGCGCCGGCGATGTGATCCCGCAAGTGATGGCGGTGGTGCTCGAGCGTCGCCCGGATAACGCGCGCGCCGTGCACATCCCCGAGCAATGCCCGGTCTGCGGCTCGGCCGTGGAGCGTACGCAGTTGGTCAAGCGCAGCAAGGGCAAGGAGTCGATCAGCGAAGGTTCGGTGTACCGCTGCGTTGGTCGCCTGAGCTGCCAGGCGCAGCTCAAGCAAGCGATCATCCATTTCGTCTCGCGCCGCGCCATGGATATCGAAGGCCTCGGCGACAAGACCATCGAGCAATTGGTGGACGAGAAGCTGATCGCCTCGCCGGCCGACCTGTACAAGCTGACCTTCGAGCAGATCATCGGCCTGGAAGGCTTTGCCGAGGTTTCCAGCAACAAGCTGCTGAAGGCCATCGATGACAGCAAACGGCCGACCCTGGCGCGCTTCATCTACGCCCTCGGCATTCCCGATGTGGGCGAGGAGACCGCCAAGGTGCTGGCACGCTCCCTAGCCTCGCTGGAACGCGTGCGTCAGGCCCTGCCGCAGGTGCTGACCTATCTGCCGGATGTCGGTCTGGAAGTGGCGCATGAGATCCACAGCTTTTTCGAGGATGAACACAACCAGCAGGTGATCAGCGCCCTGTTGCGCGAGTGTGGCCTTGAGCTGCAAGAGGAGGGTGAGTTGAGCGCCGAGTTCTCGGCCGTAGCCACCCTTGGCGGCATGCTCGACAAGCTGAACATTCCCTCTGTTGGCCCCGGTGCGGCGCAGAAGCTGGCCGAGCGTTTCGGTAGCCTCGAGGGTGTGCTCGATGGCGACTGGCTGGATATGCGCCAGGCACTGCCGGAGAAGCAGGCCAAGGCCGTGCGCGAGTTCTTCGATAACGCTGAAAACGCCCAGTTGGCCCGTGCCATCGAGCAGCAACTGCGCGAGTTCGGCATGCACTGGGAAAGCGAGAAGAAAGTCGCCGAAGGCCTGCCCCTGGCCGGCCAGACCTGGGTGCTCACCGGCACCCTGGAGGTGATGAGCCGCGACGTGGCCAAGGAGAAGCTGGAAAGCCTGGGCGCCAAGGTGGCTGGTTCGGTATCGGCCAAGACCCATTGTGTGGTCGCAGGACCGGGTGCTGGCTCGAAGCTGGCCAAGGCCAGCGAGTTGGGGGTGAAGGTATTGGACGAAGCGCAGTTCCTCGAGCAGCTCAAGACCTACGGTATCGAGCCCTAGGGCGCTGTTCGCGAGCAGAGCTCGCTCCTACAGAGACAGGCGAAGATACGTCGATCTTGTAGGAGCGGCTTCAGCCGCGAAACTGTCAGTGCAGAGCCGCTCGATCGCTCCCGGATTGCATCCGGGCTACGGTCCGCCGCAACGGTGGATCGATGAAGCGTGATCCACCCTACGATGTCAGCTGGCGCGGCGTTGATCTGCGTCCAGGTAGGGGGGATGACGCTCTTTTCATTCACCAGGGCGATGCATCGGTTGCGGGGGGCAGCGCAGCGGTGGAGCGGTGAGGCGCGATGCACCCCAAGGCATCAGCCAGCGAAGCGCTGATCCAGATAAGCGATGATCGCCTTGGATTCATACAGCCAGGTGCTCTGACCGTTTTCTTCGATGCGCAGGCACGGCACCTTGATGCGGCCGCCGTGCTGCTCCAGCGCCTGCCGGTGTTCGGCGTCGTTCTTGGCGTCGCGCAGCTGCACCGGCAGATTGAGGCGATGCATATTGCGGCGTACCTTGACGCAGAACGGGCAGGCGTGGAACTGGTACAGCGCCAGGCTGGCCGTGGCGCGCTCGACCTCGGCTTGCGCCTCGGGGCTGCGCTTGAGCTTGCGCGGGCGGCTGATCCAGTCGACGAACACGACGAGCTGGCCCAGGCCGATACGAAGGGCTTTGAGCAACATGTTTCTAACTCCTGAACGGGCGTGCCGCGAGCGGCAACCCAAATGATAAAGATCTTCGTGGCCTACCCACCCTCATCCGGCGCTTCGCGCCACCTTCTCCGGAAGGGAGAAGGGCATCAAGGAAGGTGTCGCTACGCGACTTTTGCGCTAAGCAGCGACGGCCGTTCACCGAAGTGAGCGGCCGTCGTCTGGGGCCTGGCTCAACGAACCAGATTGAGGAATTCGCCGCGAGTCGCCGGGTTGTTGCGGAACTCGCCGAGCATCACCGAGGTGACCATGGAGGAGTTCTGCTTCTCCACACCGCGCATCATCATGCACATGTGCTGCGCTTCGATGACCACCGCCACGCCCAGGGCACCGGTAACCTGCTCAACCGCTTCGGCGATCTGCCGGCTGAGGTTTTCCTGAATCTGCAGGCGGCGGGCATACATGTCGACGATGCGCGCCACCTTGGACAGGCCGAGCACCTTGCCGTTGGGGATGTAGGCGACGTGAGCCTTGCCGATGAACGGCAGCAGGTGATGCTCGCACAGCGAGTACAACTCGATGTTCTTGACCAGCACCATCTCGCTGTTGTCGGAGCTGAACAGCGCGCCGTTGGTGACTTCCTCCAGCGTCTGCTGGTAGCCGCGGCAGAGGTACTGCATGGCCTTGGCGGCGCGCTTGGGCGTGTCCAGCAGGCCTTCGCGGGAAACGTCCTCGCCAAGCTGGCCAAGGATCGCGGTGTACTGTTGTTCCAGGGACATGGAAAATCCTGTTGGGTATCGAATGGGCGCAGGGTAGGGCGCCGACAGGGGCCTGGCAAGAGTGCCAGGTTCTCTGATTACTCGTCGCGACCATCCATCATGGTGCGCTTGAGTATGACGTACACCGCGCCGGTGCCGCCGTGCTTGGCCAGGCAGGAGCTGAAACCCAGCACCTGCGGATGCTGGCGCAGCCAGGTGTTCACATGGCTCTTGATCATCGGCTTGCGCCCGTCCATGCGCACCGCCTTGCCGTGGGTGACGCGCACGCAGCGAATCTCCAGCTTGGTGGCTTCGGCGAGAAATTCCCACAGCGTATCGCGCGCTTTCTCGACGCTCATGCCGTGCAGATCGAGGCTGCCGTCGAAGGGAATCTGCCCCAGTTTGAGCTTGCGCATCTGGCCGTCCTGCACGCCATTACCGGCCCAGTACAGCGGGTCTTCGGCGCCGACGTCGATGACGAACTGGTCAGACAATCCGTCCACCTTGGTCTCGCCCTGGCTGATGGTCGCAGCCTGGCGCAGGGTGTTGAACTGCTTGCGATCAGGTTTGGGTTTGCCAGTGTCGGCGCGGTCGTGCTTGATCGGCTTGACGCCGCGCAGCTCGGCCTGGAACAGGGAAAAGTCGTCGTCTTGCATCGGTGGCTCCGCGAAACAGGCGGGTATTTTACCCAAATGCCGGCCGTGTAAGCGTAGAAAGACGAATTTGTAGGAACCAGCTTGCGGGCGATCATTGATCCTGGCGCTGCAAAGTACCGCTGGCAAGCCAGCTCCTGCAGTTATGGGCCCTGTGTTTTCGGGCGATCAGTGGCGCTTTTTCATCAGTGATGGTGACAGGCTCAGATCGCTGGGGCGGCGCAGGCGTCTGCGGCAGCGTCGCCAGAAGGCGATACCGGCCCACAACAGGAACAGGCCGAACAGCAGCACGACGATGGCTTCGCCGGTGGAGTCATTGAGCGTACCCAGCACTGGCGCGCGGCCTGCCAGCGAGGCGACGCCTGCCATCGACAGGAGAATGCCGAAGGCGGCGAGCAGGGCGCCCAGGCCGGCACCGATACGCAGGCGCCAGTTTTTCGGCCGGTGTGGGCGCAAGCGGCGTGCATCGAAATCGTCGGACAGCTTCATTCCGATTTCCTTTGGCTTATCGGCGGTATGACCGGCTGGTCGCGTTCGGGTTCCGTAGCGCTGGCGATACTGCTACAGGTTTCACACCAGCGATTTGGCGTGTGGCACCAGAGTAGCGAAGTTGTCGCCGAGGGCGATCATCTCGATACGATGTACCTCTGCGGCGGCGATCACGCTGCCATCGGGTGCCGGCAAGTCGCGGGTGGCGCAGGCAGCATCGACCAGGGTGCAGCGATACCCATAGTCCTTGGCGGCGCGCACGGTGGTGCTGACGCTGGAATGGGTCATGAAGCCGCATACGATCAGGTCGAGATGGCCCAGCGCCTGCAGACGATCATGCAGCTCGGTACCGGCAAAGGCGTTGGGCAGGCGTTTCTCCACGACGATCTCGCCCGCCAGCGGGGCTGCTTCCGGCAGGTGACGACCACGCGGGCCGCTGGGGTCGAGCAGGCCGCCCGGAATGCCGAGGTGTTTGACGTGAACGATGTCGGTACCGGCACTGCGCGCTGCTGCCAGCAGGCTGGCTATCTCTGCCAGCGCAGGGTCCAGGCCCGGCAGCGCGAGTACGCCGCTGCGGTACTCTTCCTGGGCGTCGATGATCAGCAGGGTCGCATTGTTCAGGCTGGCCGGCGCGTGGCCACGACCGGTGAGCTGGAACATGGTTTGCGGATGGGACATCTCGGGCTCCTGGCTGATGGTGATGATGTGCCATTGTCCGCTTGCCAGAGCGCTCTGTGAACCTCTATCTACGCCAACGCTTGCTCAGTGCATTTTGCCGGAGCAGAATCGGAACTGCTCTGAAGGAGTCAGGGTCGTAAGCAAAAGGAGTTGCCATGTCACTTTTGTCTCAGCTTTCCCCGCATTTCTGGCTTTTGTTCTCCATCGCCGTGGCCATTGCCGTTCTGCGCGAGCTGCGCCGTCCTGATGACGATGCAATGCGCAAGAAGCGCGAAGGTTCCTGAGCGCTGATTAACCCGTCGTTCATGCGCTGATCACCCGCACTGGGCTAAACTTCCGCACTTTTCACCCGGAGGCCGCCCGTGACTGTTCTCACCACCCGTTTACGTACCCTGCGTGACTACATCCGTTGGGCCGTCAGCCGCTTTCAGGCCGAGCAACTGTTCTTCGGCCACGGCACCGACAATGCCTGGGATGAAGCGCGCCAACTGGTGCTCGGTGCGCTGCACCTGCCTTGGGAAATCTCCGACGCCTATCTCGATTGCCGTCTGGAAGATGACGAACACGCCCACCTGCAGGCGCTGCTCAAGCGCCGCATCGAAGAGCGCGTGCCCACCGCCTACCTGCTCGGTGAGGCCTGGTTCTGTGGCCTGCCTTTCGTAGTCGATGAGCGTGTGCTGGTGCCGCGCTCGCCGATTGCCGAGCTGATCGATAGTCACTTCGCCCCCTGGCTGCCGACCGAGCCAGCGCGCATTCTCGATCTATGCACCGGTTCCGGCTGCATCGGTATCGCCTGCGCCTACGAATTTCCCGAAGCCGAGGTGGTGCTGGGCGATCTCTCCTTCGACGCACTGGAGGTGGCCAACCTCAATATCGAGCGTCATGGCCTGGAGGAGCGCGTCTACTGCGTGCAGGGCGATGGTTTCGCCGGGCTGCCGGGGCAGCGTTTTGACCTGATCGTCTCGAACCCGCCTTATGTCGACGCCGAGGACTTTGCCGACATGCCGGCCGAATACCAGCACGAGCCGGAGATGGGCCTGGCCTGCGGCAATGATGGCCTGGATCTGGTGCGACGCATGCTGGCTGAAGCGGCCGATCACCTGACCGAGCGCGGCGTGCTGGTCGTCGAGGTGGGCAACAGCCAGGTGCATGTCGAGGCGTTGTACCCGGAAGTGGACTTCACCTGGATGGACTTCCAGCGCGGCGGCCATGGCGTGTTCCTGCTGGCGGCCAAGCAGTGTCGTGAGCATCAGGAACTGTTTCGTTCGCGAGTGAAGGGTTGATCAGTTTCTTCGCGGCTGAAGCCGCTCCTACAGAGAGGTGAACGTAGGAGCGGCTTCAGCCGCGATATCTATCAGCGCGTTGCGATCCAGATCAGCAACCCCGCCTGAAACAGGCTGAACGCCACCAGACAGGTGATGGTGAAGCGCAGGCCGCTGTCTTCGCGTTTGAGACGCTCGAGCCGATCCTCCAGCTTGCGCAGTTTGACGTCCTGCTCCTGCAGCGTCTGGTCGGCCTGCTGCAGCATCGCAGCGGCATCCAGCAACTCGATGATCTGCACCTTTTCGGCATGCCAGTCGCCGTGCAGTGAGCTGACTCGCGGGGCGCTGTAGAAAGGCTTGAGTTGCAACGGGTCGCTGTACTCGATGGTGAAACCCTGCGCCTTCAGCGCGTGGTCACGGCGGGCGCGGGCGGCGTCATTGAAGTTGTCCTTGGTCGGCAGGGCGGCGCCCTCGACCTGGTAGTGCGCGTACTGCTTGCGCGCCCAGGCAATGGCCTGGGCCATGAGAAAACGCCCCAGGCCGCGATTGGCCGGCTCGACGCTCAGGCCCTTTTCGGGGCCGAAGCGAACCTCCTTGCGCTGATGGTCGGCCCAGACCTCCAGCAGGTTGTTGTGGCGATGCAGCCGCTGGCCGGGCACCTGAATGGTCAGGCGCAGCAGGCTCGTGTCTTTGCCGTGACGCTCCACCCGGCCAAGCTGGACGAAGCGCAGTGGCCGCGGACCGGTTTCCCGGTCGACGGGTAGCGGCGCCAGACGCAACAGGCTGAATTGCTCGGCTGGCAGGTCCGCCCAGGGATGCGGTGCGGCAGGCGTTTCGCTTGTCGCAGCTTCTGCATCTGGCGCTGGTGCCTGCGGGGCTGGGTTTTCGCTCATGGGCGTCCTGTGTACTTTTCGGTGGCCTTCGATGCGTTATCGACCATTTTCCTCAGCACTGGAGCGAATAAAGGACACGATCCTTTCCCCCAGCGCACGGGCCAAGGGTAGCTGTGGATCGTCGTATGACGCTAGCTGTTCGTTCCAGGCCGCCGAGGTGATGCGCATGACATGGTTCATGCCAGGGATCATCGCCAGTTCGGCATCCGGCTTGGCCTGCTTGAGAGCTTCGGCGTTGTCCGGGCTGACCTGGGCGTCGTGGGTGCCTTGCACGATCAGTGCGGGAATCTGCAACGCGGCGAAGTTTTCTGCCGGGTCCTGGTGCAGCAGGCTGATCAGGTAGGGCTGTACGCTGGGGCGATACACCACCTGCAGCTCCTTGGGCACCTTGGGCTGCAGTTTGCCGCGGATCAGGTTGGCGAGGATGTGCCGGCTTTCGGCCAGCAAGGGTGGCGGCAGGCGCATGGCCAGTTGCATGTCCAGCACCTGGCCGATGGGGTAGGCGGGGCCGGCAATGGACACCAGGGCATCGGCCTGACTAGCGGGGGCGGCCAGGCTGGCGATCAGCGCGCCTTCACTGTGACCGATGAGAATCAATCGATCAAAACGCGGATCGTCCCTGAGCAGCCTGGCCCAGCCTTGGGCATCGGCCACGTAGCGCTCGACGCTGAGGTCGCGTTCGTCTGGCGTGGCGGCACGGCTGGCAGCGACGCCGCGCTTGTCGTAGCGCAGGCTGGCGATGCCATTGCGTGCGAGCACCTGAGCCAGTTTCTTCAACGCATCGTTATGCCCACCCTCGGGGTTGTTGCCGTCACGGTCGGTGGGGCCGGAGCCGGCGATCAACAGCGCCACCGGCACCGGCTTGTCGCTTTGCGGGACCAGCAGACTGCCGTACAGGGTGCCCTGGTCGGTATCGAGGCTGATGGGCAGTTGTCGGGTGGTGCTGGCCTGGGCCAGGCCGGTAATCAGGGTGAGGGACAAGAGCAGGGCTCGCAGCATGATGAGGGTAGGGTAGTGGCAGGTTGGCATTGGACGTTGGCCGCGAGGCAAGGTTCGGGATGAACTGCAAGTTCTCGGCAGGTATACTCGCCCACCTTGTTAATCGGGCCTGCGCAGCGCCGGGCCTGAGCTGAATTTCGCGGAGCGTCTTCCCATGTCCGGCAATACCTACGGCAAGCTGTTCACCGTCACCACCGCTGGCGAAAGCCATGGCCCGGCCCTGGTCGCCATCGTCGACGGTTGCCCGCCCGGTGTCGAGATTTCCCTGGAAGACCTGCAGCGCGACCTCGACCGCCGCAAGCCGGGCACCAGCCGCCACACCACTCAGCGCCAGGAAGACGACGAGGTGGAAATCCTCTCCGGCGTATTCGAGGGCAAGACCACCGGTTGCTCCATCGGCCTGCTGATCCGCAATACCGACCAGAAGTCCAAGGACTACTCGGCGATCAAGGATCTGTTCCGCCCGGCCCATGCCGACTACACCTATCACCACAAGTACGGTATCCGCGACTACCGTGGCGGTGGCCGCAGCTCGGCGCGTGAAACGGCCATGCGTGTGGCGGCCGGTGCCATCGCCAAGAAATTTCTGGCCAGCCAGGGCATCGTCATTCGCGGCTACATGAGCCAGCTCGGCCCCATCGAGATCCCGTTCAAGACCTGGGACAGCGTCGAGCAGAACGCCTTCTTCAGTCCCGATCCGGATAAGGTGCCGGAGCTGGAGGCCTACATGGATCAGCTGCGCCGTGACCAGGATTCGGTCGGCGCGAAGATCACCGTGGTCGCCGAAGGGGTGATGCCGGGCCTCGGCGAGCCGATCTTCGACCGCCTCGATGCCGAGCTGGCCCATGCGCTGATGAGCATCAACGCGGTCAAGGGCGTGGAAATCGGCGCCGGTTTCGCCTGCGTCGCCCAGCGTGGCACCGAACACCGCGATGAGCTGACCCCACAGGGTTTCCTCTCCAACAACGCCGGCGGCATTCTCGGTGGCATCTCCAGCGGCCAGCCGATCGTCGCCCACCTGGCGCTCAAGCCGACCTCCAGCATCACCACGCCGGGGCGCTCCATCGATGTCGATGGCAACCCGGTGGACCTGATCACCAAGGGCCGTCACGACCCTTGCGTGGGCATCCGCGCCACGCCGATCGCCGAGGCGATGATGGCCATCGTGCTGATGGATCACCTGCTGCGTCACCGTGGGCAGAACGCGGACGTGCGCGTCACCACGCCGGTGCTGCCACAACTGTGATCCGGGCGCGCGCGGCCCTGCCTTACTGGCGGCTGTCCGGCTTCTACTTCTTCTACTTCGCCCTGCTCGGGGGTACGGCGCCGTTCCTGGCGCTGTACTTCGACCACCTGGGCTTTTCCCCGGCGCGGATCGGCGAGCTGATCGCCATTCCCATGCTGATGCGCTGCCTGGCACCGAACCTGTGGGGTTGGCTGGGTGACCACACCGGTCAGCGCCTGTTGATCGTGCGTTTCGGCGCGCTGTGCACCCTGGTCTGCTTCGCCGGCATCTTCTTCAGCCAGAGCTACGCCTGGCTGGCGCTGATCATGGCGACCCACGCCTTCTTCTGGCATGCGGTGTTGCCGCAGTTCGAGGTCATCACCCTCGCTCACCTGCGCGAGCAGGCCGCGCGTTACAGCCAGATTCGCCTGTGGGGCAGCATCGGCTTCATCGTCGCGGTGGTCGGCCTCGGCCTGCTGTTCGAGTGGCTGAGCCTGGATGCCTACCCGGCGGCGCTGCTGGTGATCATGGCCGGTATCGTCGTCAGCAGTTTCTGGGTGCCCAATGCGCAGCCTGTGCTGCGCCCGAGCACGCCGGAGTCGGAGGGCTTTGTGCGCCAATTGCGCCGCCCCGGCATCCTCGCGTTTTACCTCAGCGTCGGGCTGATGCAGTTGAGCAATGGCCCGTACTACACTTTCCTGACCCTGCACCTGGAGGGCGTTGGCTACAGCCGTGGCGCCATCGGCCTGTTCTGGGCGTTGGGGGTGGTGGCGGAGATCCTGCTGTTTCTGGTCATGGCGCGGCTGCTGCAGCGCTATTCACTGCGCGCCGTGTTGCTGGCCAGCTTCCTGATCACTGCCGTGCGTTGGCTGCTGTTGGGCAGTCTGCCCCAGTACCTACCGGTGCTGCTGCTGGCGCAGTGCATGCATGCCGCCACCTTCGGTGCTTTCCATGCCGCCTGCATCCACTTCGTGCAGCGCAGTTTCGCTGATCGCCAGCAAGGCCAGGCCCAGGCGCTCTATGTCAGCCTGGCTGGCATCGGCGGTGCGTTGGGCGCGCTGTATGCCGGTTACAGCTGGAAGGGCCTGGGCCCTGCCTGGACCTTCGCCATCGCCAGTCTGGTAGCCTTGCTGGCAGCCTTCATCATTGCCACCCGTCTGCCGCCCGAGCGGCCCTGAATCGAGTGAACCCTTCATGAGCAGCCTCGCCGTCCATTTGCACACCTCACCGGAACTGCCGAACAAGGTGCTCAACCACGCCGACGACATCGCAAGCACCCTGGCGGCGGTGGGCATCGACTATCGCCGGCTGGAGTTGCCAGCCCCGCTGCGCCCCGGCTGCGAACAGGCCGAGTTCGATGCAGCCTATGGCTTGTGGCTACAGGCCTTCATGGGCCGGGAAGGGTATGTGCAGCAGGAGCTACTCAACCTGCAGCGCAACCACCCGCAGAAACTTGAGCTGCGTGCGCAGTATCTGGACGAGCAAGCGCAGCCGAGCGTCAGTGCCTGGTTGTTCGTTGGTGGCTTCGCCCAGCTCAGCGTGCATCTGGATGGCTACGTGTACGTGCTGCAGGGTGAGCGTGGTGACCTGTTGACGCTGCCGGCTGGCACTCGGCACTGGTTCGATCTGGGCGAGGAGCCACATGTGCTGGCGCTGCGCCTGAGCCTTGGCGACGAGGCGCCAGAGCGCACGGGCGACGGTATAGCCAGCCGTTTTCCGCGCCTGGGTGATTGAGGGAACCCGTCTCGCTCACCGACTATCCTATGCAGGCAACCTCTCAGACAGGAGTGTCGTCATGGGTTCTACCTTCAATGGCCTGATTGGCCTGGTTATCCTGGCCCTGGATATCTGGGCCATCATCAATGTGGTCAAGAGCAGCGCGGAAACTGGAATCAAGATTCTATGGATTCTGCTGATCGTGCTGTTGCCGGTGATCGGCCTGATCATCTGGGCGCTGATGGGGCCGCGCGGCAACGTCAGAATATGAGGCGTCCGTGGCTGCTGGCCTTGGCGCTGCTACCGCTGCTCAGTGTGGCAGCAGATAACGCCGACGCCTGGCAGGCACTGCGCGAAGGCCGCGCGCTGATACTCATGCGTCACGCCACCGCGCCGGGTACGGGCGATCCCGCTAGCTTTCGCCTGGGGCAATGCGAAACCCAGCGCAACCTCAATGCTCAAGGGCGTGCCGAGGCCCGGCGTTGGGGCGAGCTGCTGGCGCGTCAGGGGATCGAGCAGCCGCGTATTCTCAGCAGCCGCTGGTGCCGCGCGCTGGACACGGCCAGCAACATGCAGCGCGGCCCGGTACAGCCATTCGCAGCGCTGGATTCATTCTTCGGGCAGCCCACGGATGGTGCGGAGCAGACCGCAGAGCTGATTCGCTCGATCAACCAACTGCCCGTTGGTGCGCCATTGGTGCTGGTTTCCCATCAGGTCAATATCACGGCGTTGACCGGCATCTTTCCGGCCTCGGGCGAAGGGCTGATTCTGGCTTTGCCGTTGAGTCCGCGTGCCGAGCCTCTGGCGCGCATACCCGCGCCTTAGGCACTTTTCGTAAAGAGTCTGGTTACAAAGCCAGTTGCGCCTGAGCCGGCTGCAACACGCCCTCGAGCTCCAGCAGTTGCTGTTTGCGCGGCAGGCCGCCGGCATAGCCGGTGAGGCTGCCGTCACGGCCTATCACGCGATGGCAGGGCACGATGATGGAGATGGGGTTGGCGCCATTGGCCGCTCCCACCGCGCGCACGGCCTGCGGCCGACCGATGACATGGGCCAGCTCCGAATAGCTGCAGGTGCGGCCATAGGGAATGGCCAGCAGCGCCTGCCAGACCGCCTGCTGGAATGCCGTGCCCTTGGGGGCCAGGCGCAGTTCGAACTGACGACGCTTGCCGGCGAAGTATTCATCGAGCTGGCTGCACACATTGTCCAGTTCACGGCCGGCAGGTTGCCAGCCTTCCTCGATACGCCAGGGCCGGCTATCCAGCTCCATCAGCAGCAGTTGCAGGCCGCTGTCGTCGGCCGCGATCAGCAGCGGACCGACGGGGCTGTCGTGGTAGCGGTAATGCATGATTTCAGCCTCCCGAATAGTTATGCCAGAGATGCGCCGCCGCATAAGCGCGCCAAGGGCGCCAGGCTTCCGCGCGCGCTTTCAGGCGGCGCGCATCGATACCTTCCGCTCCCCATACCGGCGCCTTGAGCAATCCCAGGTCGCTGGCGGGGAAGGCGTCGGCCTCTCCAAAGGCACGCAGGGCGATGTACTCCGCCGTCCACGGGCCGATGCCGGGCAGGGCACAGAGCTGCTCGATCAGTGCTGCGCTGCCGTCTGCCAGATGCAGTTTCAGGCTGCCATCGGCAATGCGCGCAGCGAAATGCTGCAGGCACTGCACGCGCTTGCCGGGCATGCCGATACCGGTGAGGTCCGCCTCGGCAAGCGCCTGTGGTGAGGGGAACAGATGGCTGATGCCCAGCGTTTCCGGCGTTTCGATCCGTGCGCCGATACGCTGCACCAGGCGCCCGACTATGGTGACCGCCGCCTTGACCGTGACCTGCTGGCCGACGATGGCGCGCACCGCCTGTTCGAACGGATCGAACGCCACCGGCAGGCGCAGGCCGGGATTGCGCAGCAGCAGTGGTGCGAGCAGTTCGTCAGCACTTAGGTGCAGGGCAATCGCCTCGGGCTCGCTGTCGAGATCGAACATGCGCCGCACGCGTTGTTCGAGATCATCGAGATACGCCGGCGAGGCGATGCGGCAGCGCAGTTCCAGCGCGTTCTGCCCAGGCAGCGGCGCAACACGTAGCCAGCCGGGCGTACCCTCGATGCTGAAGCCGCGGCTATAACTGTCCGCGCTCAGCGACTCGAGACCGGGAATCGCGCGCAGGGCGAAATGGCTGTGGAACTGTTGCCAGTCCCAGGGCGGTTGGTAGGGCAGAAGCAGCGTGATGGTGTTCATGGCTGGCACCCTAGCTCGGCATTTGCGCCTTGTCAGCGTGAAGATGACTTTCAAATCTCGGTAGGCCCGTGACCACTGCCTGGGTGTGACTCCGATGGATCGTAACGCCGACCGCTCGTAGGGTGGACTCAGGAGCGCAGCGAACAGTCCACCAGCACGTACGGCTATACCAACGCTTCCCGTTGATAACGCCCCGGCGTTACGCCTTTCCAGCGCTTGAAGGCGTGGATGAAGTTCGACAGTTCTCCATAACCCAGGCGCTCGGCGATCTCCTCCAGGCTCAGGCCACCCGCAGCCAGCAGCTCTTCGGCCAGCGCCTGGCGCACTTCGTCCTGCAGGGCACGGAAGCTGGTGTCTTCTTCGATCAGGCGCCGGCGCAGGGTGCGGCTGCTCAGGTGCAGGCGCTCTGCGACCTGTTCCATATCGGCGAGCTGCCCCGGCGATTGCAGCAGCAACTGGCGCACCCGTCCTGCCAGGCCCTGATGCCATTGATGGCGCGCCAGCAACGCCTGGCATTGCTGCTCGCAGGCGCTGACCAGTTGCGGGTTGGCCCGTGGCAGTGGGTTGTCCAGCAGATCAGCGGCAAAGTCCAGGCGATTGTGCGTAGCGCCAAAGCGCGGCATCTGGCCGAAGGCGGCGATAAAGGGGGAAACGTCCGCTGGCGCGGCCTGGCACAGTTCCACATCCAGCAATCTCAGGGTGCTGCCGAGCAGCTCGCGCACAACCACCAGGGCGCCGAGCATGTCGCGCTGCACGATGAAATCATTCAGCGCCGGGGGCAGGGCGCTGTCGTCGAAATTCAGGCTGGCAACGGCATCATCCGCGCTCAGGCTGATGCGGGTGAAAGCATAGGTCAGACCGTGATAGCGCAAACCCAGCTCGGCGGCCTGACGCACCGTGGCGCTGCTTAAAATGGCGTAACCCCAGGCACCGTAAGTGGTCAGGTGGTAGCGCCTACCGGCCTGCAAACCAAGGTCGCCAACGTCGGGCAACGCCTCGATCAGGTTGGCGATCAACTGCAGTTCACGCTGCGCGTCGATCTCCCCATTCAGGCTGGCCAGTTGCACCGGGCTGAGCCCCGTGTCGTGCAGGCATTTGTCGAGGCTCAGGCCCAGGTCGAGCCCCAGTTGAGTGAGCAACTGGATGCTGATGATGCTGCGTCGCGCGGGCCAGGGGGCTGACATAGGTTGTCCGAAATTCACAATATCCTGGCCGACTATGCCATAACCTGGGCGTTGCGAGGCAAGTAGCATCGGCTCATCGCCATACATGGGTCACCATACATGCACAACAACCCCCGTACGAACGCGCCCTGGCGCGTGTTGATCATCGGCAGCGGCTTTGCCGGTCTGGGCTTGGCCATGCAGCTGCGCAAGGCCGGTGAGGACGACTTCCTGTTGCTGGAAAAGGCCGGCGAGGTCGGCGGTACCTGGCGCGACAATAGCTATCCGGGCGCCGCCTGCGATGTACCTTCTCACCTGTATTCCTTTTCCTTCGAGCCCAAGCACGACTGGTCGCGCAAGTTCGCACCGCAGGCGGAAATCCACGCCTATATCCTGCAGTGCGTGGACAAGCATCGGCTGCGCCCGCACATTCGCCTGAACAGCGAAGTGCTCGGCGCCGAGTTCGATGCCGCGCGCGGTATCTGGTGCGTCGAACTGGCGGGAGGCGAGGTGATCGAGGCGCAGGCGCTGGTCAGCGCCTGCGGCCAGCTCAATCGCCCGGCCTACCCGAAACTGCCCGGCCTGGAGCATTTCCGCGGCGAGGTTTTTCATTCGGCGCGCTGGCGGCATGATCTGGATCTGACCGGCAAGCGCGTGGCGGTGATCGGCACCGGCGCCTCGGCGATCCAGTTCGTGCCGCAGATCCAGCCGAAGGTCGCCAGCCTGAGCCTGTTCCAGCGCTCGGCGGCTTATGTGCTGGCCAAGCCGGATCGCGCCTATCGTCCGTGGGAGGTTGCGCTCAAACAGCGTTTCCCGCTGTTGCAGCGTGCCGACCGCCTGCTGCAATACCTGCATCACGAGGCGCGGGCAGTGGCGTTCATCCGCTTTCCCTGGTTGATGCGTCTGTTTCGTCACGGTTTCACCCGCCATCTGCGGCGGCACATGCCTGATGCCGGCAAACGCGCGCAGTTGCAGCCGCATTACCCCATGGGCTGCAAGCGCATCCTGATCAGCAATGATTACTTTCCGGCGCTGGCGCAGGCCAATGTCGAGATCGTCGACGCGGCGATTCGCGAGGTGCGCGAGCACTCGCTGGTGACGGCCGATGGCCGCGAGCATCCCTGCGATGTACTGATCTACGGCACTGGTTTTACCGCCAGCGACTTTCTCGCGCCGATGCGCATTAGCGGCCTAGATGGGTTGGAGCTGAACCAGGCCTGGAAGGAGGGCGCCGAGGCCTACAAGGGCATCAGCGTCAGCGGCTTTCCCAACCTCTTTCTGCTCTACGGGCCGAATACCAATCTCGGCCACAATTCCATTCTGTTCATGCTCGAGAGCCAGTACGCCTACGTGCTGGGCTGCCTGCAGGCGCTGCGCGAGCAGCGGCTGCGCTATATCGACCTGCGGCCGACGGTGCAGCGTCACTACAACGACACGCTGCAACAGGCGACTCATCGAACGATATGGGAGCAGGGCTGCGATAGCTGGTACAAAACCGCTACCGGCAAGCACACCAACAACTGGCCGGGTTTCACCTTCACCTATCGTCTCATGACCCGTACTCCGGAGCTTGCCGACTATGACTGCGTCCGCTGATTTCAAGGCTCCAGCCGCCGAGCAGATGCTGTTGCGCGGCCTGTTGCGCGGTTTTCTGCGCCTGTTCTTCCGTGGCCTGGTGCGGCCGCCGATGCCGGTGGCCGGGCAGCGCCTGGTGCTGCGCGCACTCACCACCATCACCCTGACACCGCGTGGCGTAACCCGCAGTGCCGATACCCTGGCCGGGCGCCCGTGCGAATGGCATCGCCCGCCTGTCAGCAGTGGCAGCGTGCTGCTTTATCTGCACGGCGGTGCCTTCATGATCGGCGGGCCGGATACGCACCGTGGCATCTGCGCCAGCCTGGCCAAGCGCGGTGCCCTGGAGGTCTGTGCGCTGGATTACCGCCTGGCGCCGGAGCATCCCTACCCGGCGGCGCGCGATGATGTAGTGGCGGCTTATAAGGCGCTGTTGGCGGCCGGTTACAGACCTGAACAGGTCGCCATTGGCGGCGACTCGGCCGGCGGCAACCTGAGCCTGGTCGGCTGCCTGCGCATTATCGAGCTCGGCCTGCCGCCGCCCGCCGCTCTGGTGTGCTTTTCGCCGGTCACCGACTTCACCGGCGAGCAGATGCACGAGCCGCCGGCCGGCGATCCGCTGCTCCACCCCAGCTGGGTCGAGCAGGCTGCGCAGCTGTACTGCCCGGCCGACCTGCCGCGTAACGATCCGGGTATGTCGCCGCTGTTCGCCGACCTCAGCCAATTGCCGCCGACGCTGATCCAGGTCGGCGAAAATGAGTTGCTGCTCAATGACAGCCTGCGCCTGGCCGAGCGCGCCAAGGCGGCCGGGGTGAATGTGCGCCTGGAGCTTTATCCGGGTCTGTGGCACGTGTTCCAGGCGCATGTCGGCATGTTGCGTGCGGCGGATTACGCCATCGCCCGCGTGGTGGCCTTTCTCCGTGAGCAGGGCGTGTGATGAACAATATCCTCATCAGCGGTGCCGCATCGGGCATTGGCGCTGCCACCGCGCGGCTGTTTCACGCACGGGGCTGGCGCGTCGGGTTGCTCGATGTCGATGAAAATGCGTTGGCAGCCTTGGCCGCCGAGCTGGGCGGCGCCTGGTATACCCAGCTGGATGTGGTCGATGCTGCTGCAGTGAAAGCCGCGCTGGCCGACTTCTGCACGCATAGCGGTGGCCAGTTGCGCCTGCTGTTCAATGGCGCAGGCATTCTGCGCACCGGTGCCTTCGCCGCTATCGAGCTGGAGCAACATGCGCGCCTGGTAGAGATCAACGTGCTCGGTGTGCTCAACCTCTGCCATGCGGCCTTTGCCTATCTCAAGGCCACGCCAGAGGCGCAGGTGATCAACATGGGTTCGGCCTCGGCGCTCTACGGCGTGCCACAGCTGGCCAGCTACTCGGCCAGCAAGTTCGCCGTGCGTGGGCTTACCGAGGCGCTGGAGCTGGAGTGGCGTGAACACGGCATCCGCGTGGGCGACCTGATGCCGCCGTTCGTCAACACGCCAATGGTTCGCAGTCAGGCGCAGCATCCGCCGGTGATGCGCCATCTGGGCGTTCGTCTGGAAGCCGAACAGATCGCCGAGGCGGCCTGGAAGCAGGCTCACGCCCGCACTGTACATCGCCCGGTGGGGCTGCAGTTCGGGCTGCTGTTTAACCTTGGGCAGATCACGCCAGGATGGATCAACAGGCTGCTGATGGGCTGGCTCAGTCGTCCATGAGTGAGTGGGAGGCGCTCAGGCTGGCCAAGTGCCGCTGGTCGCCGGCTTTGTCACAAAGGCTTTCCGAGGGGCGCGAAACCCTGGCGAAGTGGCTACTCTAGAGAAGACGGTTTCAGTTCGGCGTTCTGCCGGGCAGTCGTCGATACGCTTGCAGTAGACACATCGAGCATCTGCTCGATTCTCGGGGCGGCGCCATTTGGGTGCTTCTGTAAACGCAGGTCGTTTTTGGAGGTTTCCGGTAGGAGTCGCGACACCGTCCGTAGGGCGGTCGCATTGGGAAAGCGGTTAATCCATCCATAGCCTGAGAGGGGGTCGTTTATGAGCACAGCCTTCCACGAAGACTCCAGCACCTCGGTGCTGCGTCGGATGAAAGAAGGGGGATTCGACTTCGCCCAGTTTCACCCGATCGAGTTCTACGCCATCTTTCCCGACGAAGAACGGGCCAGAATGGCAGCCAGAAACTTTCGCGGCGAGTCGCTCAACGCCCAGATATCCGCCCGTGAGGACGGCATCTGGCACCTGCAAATCAGCAAAGTGATGTACGCCACCCATGCCGGTATCGGCGAGTTCGAACATGACCTGGAATCCATCGTCGTCCCGCTGGGCGGCAAGATGGATGGCTGGGGCGTTACCCAGGAGGTGAAAGCGTCAGCCATGCGTTAGGGACTGCTGTTGCGTCCATTAGCTCAGACCATCGGCCGGCTGTCCGGCCGATGGCTTCAACTCCCAGCCCATCTCGACTTGCCAATCCTTCTCACGCAGACTGCGCGGCGGAGGTAGTTATGGCTGACATTCTGATCCTGACTCATATCGATTATTGCCCGCCAGCCCATCTGGAGCAGGTGCTGCAGGCGCGTGGCTGCAGTTTCGACGTACTGCGCGTCGATTTGGGCGAACTGCACGGCTACGACCTGGAGCGGCCCAAGGCGGTTGCCGTGATGGGCGGGCCGATGAGCGTCAATGACCCGCTGCCCTGGATCGCCGACGAAGTGGCAGCGTTGCAGCGCTTTATCGAGCGTGACATTCCCATCATCGGCCATTGTCTGGGCGGTCAACTGTTGGCCAAGGCACTGGGCGCTACCATCCGCCGTATGCCCTACACCGAGGCTGGTTGGCAGCGCATGCAGCACCGTTCAGAGGCGACAGATAGCCCCTGGTTGGCGCATTTGCTTGAAGCGTTCAGCATTTTCCAGTGGCATGGCGACACCTTCGCTCTGCCTGACGGCGCCCAGCCTCTGCTGAGCAGCCGCTGGTGTGACAACCAGGCCTTCGCCTGGGGTGACAAAGTGCTGGCGCTACAAGGGCACCCGGAAATGACCGAGGCGCTGATCGAGCTCTGGCTCGATGACTGGGCGCATCTGCTCGATGCCAGCCAGCCCAGCCAGCAGAGCATCGCCGACATGCGCGACGATCTGGGCGGGAAGGTCAGGGCGCTGAACCAGGTCGCTGAGGGCTTCTACGCGCATTGGCTGAAACTGGCAGGGCTGTGAAGTCTCAAAAGAGCTGGCAACAATAACTCTGTTGCTTCTGACCTGGCAGGAGATCTCTCGTCGTTTGGAGATAGGGCATCGTCGCGCGGTTAACCGACTCATCGCCGTCACGCGAGAGCCTATTCGCCGCGAGGCGCGGCTCTTACAACGGTGATTGGACTCTATGCAGTAGGAGCTTCGCACCAGGGCGAAGTCTTTGAAGCGCCAGGATGCAGAGCCGTGAGCACTGGTGTTGGCAGTTTCTACGGCCCCCAATAATCGAAATAGTGGATGTTGCCGGGTTTGATCTCGATCGCTATCTCTGTGCCGCATCTTATCGTGCGCGTCCCCGGCGCTATTTCCCCCGCCTTGTTAAGCCGGTATGGCCAGGGTTTGCCGTCTACTGAAAGCGTGCCGCAGCCACCACCGTTATCGTGTTCGATTACCAGGTACGTCTTGCCATCGGTGCTTGGTTTATAGCGGCCTCTGAGCTCATAAGTGGCATCGGCATCCGTGGCGGCGATGTTGGGCAGCAACCAAACACCTGCAATAAAAAGGACGGAGCACACTGCTGCACCAAGGATGATCAGCAGGTACTTGAGCGCTCGTATCACGTGTTGGGTTTCTTCTTCGGTTTCATAGCGCTTCAGGGATCAACGTCAGCAAATCGGTCACCCCAACATCCACGCCTGCCTGGGCCAACAGCGTCGTGGCCTGGCCACGGTGATGAGTCTGGTGGTTGAACAGGTGCATCAGCAGGGCGAAGAAGTGCTTTTGCGCTGCCACACCCTTCATGTTGCTGTAGCTCAGCGGCTGATCCAGGTGCTCTTCGTCAATCTCCGCTGCCAGCGCTTCGATGCAACTGTCCAGCAGCTTGCGCAGTACCGCCAGTTCGCGAATGTCCGCCGCCATCGGCTGATCCAAGCGGGTAGGTTTTTCCAGGGTGGTGAGCGCCTGCAAAGCAGGAAAGTTTGCCGGGTGCGCGGTATAGCGTCCAAGCCAGATGCGGTCAGCCACCACCAGATGATTCAGAGTGCCCAGGATCGAACCGAAGAACGCGCCACGCTCGGCGCTCAGTGCCTCGTCAGGCAGGCTGGAAGCGGCCGCGTAGAGCCGTTCGTTCATCCAGCTGTTGTAGCGCGCCATCAGGCGGATATGGTCGACTCTCTGCATGGTGCCACCTGTTGCGTATGATTTACCGGTGATTGTGGCGGCTGCGCCAATCTTCGCTCAGCAGCCCGTAGAGTGCCGAGTCCGATACCTGTCCATCGATGATCCAGCGTTGGCGCAGCAAGCCCTCCTGGCTGAACCCCAAACGTTCAAGAGCGCGTCCGGAGGCTGTATTGGTCGGGTCGATTTCCGCCTCGACCCGATTGAGCCCCAGGGTTTCGAACCCGTGGCGCAGCAACTCGCCGGCCGCCTCCTGAACGTATCCCTTGCCCCAGGCGCAAGAGGCTATGCCAAAGCCGATCTCTGCGCGACGCGATTGCGGCTGGTAGTTGAACAGCAGGCATTTGCCGATCAGCTCGGCGCTTTCCCTGTCTACGATAGCCAGCGTCAGGCGCTGGCCTTCGCACATGGCCTGCTGTTCTTCGTGAATGTAATCCTGCGCCACGGCCTCGGCATCCCAAGGCGGGGTGTTCCAATACTGCATGACCTGCGGATCGGAAAAGATCGCGAACAGCGCCGCAGCATCCGCTGATTGCAGAGGGCGCAGCACAAGACGCGGCGTCGTCAGAGTGACGGAAAGATCGGGCATCGGGTTTCCTCGCGTGCTCAGGTGTTCAAAAGCGCTCGTCGGCGATGGCAGGCAACACCAGCTCACGCACGTAACTGGCATCGGACAGGCTCAGCAGCGTTCTTACCAGGGCGACGACATCGTGCAGCGGAATCAGCTGACCTTCACCATTTTGCGCAGCCTGTTCGACTGCGGTCTGCAAGCCATCCTGGGTATTGAGGTAGCCTAGTTGCAGGCAGGTGACGGCCAGGCGCTGATCGCGAAAACCTTCGCGCAGGGTCTCGGCGATGCCTTTGAGGGCAAACTTGCTGGCGCCGAAGGTGACTTCCGGTCGGCCGCTCTGTGGCAGGGCCGAGGTGGAACCGGTCAGGATCAATTGCGGCTTCGCGCCGCCAAGCAGGCGCGGTAGCAGGCGTTTGAGCAGCAGCAGGGTTGCGCCGATATTGACGCTGACCATTTCGAGAATCTGCGCGTCGTCGTCCTGCAGAAAGCTGTAGTCATCCTCGAACGCGCGAGCTTCCCAGATGCCCAGGTTGTAGATGATCGCATCCAGCCGCTGCGGTGCCTGGGCCTCGATGGCTTCTACGGCCCGCAGCGGATCGCTCATATCTGCTTCGATCCACTGGATATCTGTAGCGAGGTCGGACGGACGGCTGCGTGAAATCCCGATCAGCTCGTGGCTTGTCGCCAAACCCTCTACCAACGCACGGCCGAGACCTCGGCTGGCTCCGATCACCATGATTCGCATCCTGTGCCTCCTTGATTCATGCAGAGATCTTCCATGGTGGCGAGGGCAACGCTCGCCCGAGAAGAAGACTGGGACGTTAAGTGGGGAACTGGCGGTGGGTCAAACGGGATATGCCAGGCAAGCACTTATCGTGTGGGGGATTGCTCTCACCGTCACTCCCGCGAAGGCGGGGGCCCAGACAGCTGTTCTGGGTGCCTGCCTGCGCGGGAACGACGGTCGCTGCAGGTGATGCAGGCTCGCAGGTGGTGGCGATTACTGACCGTCCGGCTCCGACCATACGGCAAACTCGTTGCCACCCGGCTCGATGAAGTGAAAGCGTCTGCCGCCGGGGAAGGAGAAGATCGGTTTGACGATTTCCCCACCGGCAGCCTCGACCTTGGCCAGAGTGTCTTCCAGCTTTGCGCTATAGAACACGATCAGTGCGCTGCCGTTGTCGCTGCGCGCGGACATCTCGGCGCTGAAGAAACCGCCATCCAGGCCCTCGTCGGCGAAGGCAGCGTAATCGGGGCCGTAGTCCGTGAAACGCCAGCCGAAAGCGGCCTGGAAGAAGGTCTTGGTGGCCGGCAGGTTGCGGGTAGGATATTCGACGTAATTGATCTTCTCGTGGGCAGGCATACCGGATTCCTTGGTAATGAAGGTGGTGGTGCTTACTGACGCGATTTGGCCAGATCGATGGCTGCCTGAATAGCCGCCCGTGCTTGCGGGCTGTTCTTCCAGCAGGTTGAGCCAAGCTGACCGGCTACTGCGGTGACGATATCGCCAACGTTGGAGTCTGCCAGCTCCTGCAAGGAGTTGATGCCTATCTGTTCGAGTCGCTGCACGACGGTAGGGCCTACGCCTTTAACGTCTAGAAGGGCGTGGTGTTCATCGGTTGGGAAGGGCATTGCATGTCTCGTCGAATGGATAATCAAGAGCGGTCAGAGGGGCGGCGGCGAGTGGCGTTTGGAAGATTGGTCAGAGTAGGCGACTCTCGCAGTGGAGCAAGACCGAGGACACTGGCCATCCCCATTCGCCACGACGGAGTCAGCCGTTGATGTCGCTACAGTCCATTGGGATCGGGGTGCCCAGCAGTTTGCTGAAGTAGCTTACTTGTTCTAATCGCCAGGCCTCGGCCTGTTCACGAATCGCAGCGTTGTGAGCTGTGGGATCTTCATCGTTTCCCAGCACAGATTGGGTGACGGGTATGATCCATTCGGATGCCCCATCCATATAGCGACGTTCTCCAGATACCACGAATTGAGACTGCTCTTCATTCCATTGCCAGCGCTGATTAACGTCGTTTCCCCACGTGATCCAAGCGATCAGCTCGCCATGGGCGCCGTACTCGAGCTGGCCGCCAGAGGGTTGTTCGCCAATGCGTGTTACCTTCAGATTGAAGCCGGAGAGCATTCCGCCTTCTATCGGTTGATAAGCCACACCGCCGAAGAAGTCGGCTGCGCTCAGAACCTCCTGGTTTTTCGCCGCGTAGATTTGGCAGGGAGAGCTGTGCTGGTTTTGTCGGTAGAGAATTACGCTGACTCCGTTACCACTCTCCGGTTTTTCGCCGAAGTCGTAGGAGTAGTCACGCCCCAGTATCGTCAGCAACCAGGGGCACGGGCCGTAGGAGGAGCTGAAGCGTTGGGCCTGGCGGCATCTGGGATGAATTTTTCCTGTCAGAGTCACTCCATCAGCCCCGACATAACGCCAGTTTCCGTAGGTTGGGGAGTCGGTGATTGAGAAAGTGAGTAAGCCCATCAGCCCTAACAGGGTGGCGAGATTGGTGTATTTCATGAGTTGTTCTCCTTCACAACTTTAGCTCCATATCATCGCAAATATCACCTGATGCAGTCGCTAGTGATATGGACATGCAGTTTGCTTCTTATCGGCAGGGGTTTTCCAGGGCGGTGAAATCTCGGTTACGTAACCCCGGCCAACTCAAGGGAGCGCTCAGCAAGTAATGGGCGCAGGAAGCTGCGTTCCTAGCCGATCACGCGGCGTGTTTTTTCGGCGTAGCTTCGGGCGGCCTGGGATTGTGGATCCTGTCTGGCGTCGCTGCGGCACTGCTGGTGGAGCGCCAGGCTCGGAAGCTGAACAGGGCGAGCGCGATATGGTTCACCCGTACGATGGCGGGAAAAACCATGATGTTGCCCGCCGAATTGCTCGGCGAGAGTCAATCAGGTTTGTATTGTTCATGGCTGGCCAGCAGTGCGCTTTACGGCTGCGAGATTTATCGCGACCTCAGGCGCCGGATGACTCTCAGGATTCCGCTATAGCCCAGCAGCAGCCACGCGGACAGGACCAGTTGCACGAGCGTTGCGGCCATGCTGGCCAGATCCTGCATGGGGATTACTTGCAGGCCCCATTCGTTGTTCAGTGCGGCGATCAGCGTGACGATCCAGTAGGTCGTATCCGACAGCGACGAGGCCAGCAGCCAGAGCCCTATGAGGATGCAACCGATCTCCAGTGCTGGAACCGTATTGGTCGAGAGGGCTGTAGGCCGCTCGTTAGCGCCTGGCAAGAGTATTGCGGCGATATGCAATGGCAACAACCAGAGCAGTGCCGCGATGAGCAGCGGAAAGATGATCGAGAGGATAATGGCCGCGATCAGGCTGCTGGTCGGGAGGTTTATGTCCGTGGCAGAGGCCTGCCCCACAAGCTGCAGGGCGCCGATCACGAGGTAGATGGCAAACAGACGTAGCGCAACAGTGAGAATGTCTTCTCGAGACATGCTTTGGTTTCCTTTCTCTCGGGTTGATGAGCCTGTGAGCCCGAACGGCATTGCCCCGCGTCCCCTGCGATTGAATGAACTGGAGATTATCAGCCTGCGGATTGGGCGGCAGCAGGTTTTTCTACAGCCTCAACGTTTGGTTAAGGGGCGGGCTTTAGCCCGTCCCAGTGAGCAAAGCGAACGGTTTGAATGCTGTAATGGACTCTCCCCACGCCACTGTTCTATACCAAAGTGTCGAGGTTTTTTGAGCGGGAGAGTCGTTATGAAGCGCATTGCCGTTGATCTGGCCAAGTCCGTTTACCAAGTTGCCGAGAGTGTCCGTTCCGGCCAGGTGGTGCAGCGCAAGCGGCTGAACCGAGAGGCGTTCCGGCGATATA
>Ga0209911_100098_pt1 | contig 75879 bp, 62 predicted proteins | sample FECB21metaG_FD_188301 | JGI IMG/M metagenome (GOLD analysis project Ga0209911, IMG submission 188301) | Cyanobacterial communities from the Joint Genome Institute, California, USA - FECB-21 (SPAdes) (version 2) | ecosystem: Environmental > Aquatic > Thermal springs > Hot (42-90C) > Microbial mats...
ACAAGGGGACAAGGGGACAAGGGGACAAGGGGACAAGGGGACAAGGGGACAAGGGGACAAGGGGACAAGGGGACAAGGGGACAAGGGGACAAGGGGACAAGGGGACAAGGGGACAAGGGGATGGGGAAATACATAATAACTGTCAACTGTCAACTGTCAACTGTCAACTGTCAACTGTCAACTCTAATAAAAAATGCCCCAGAGTTTTCTCTAGGGCTTAACCAGGGTGCATCTACCAATCAATATTTCTATATATGGGGGTTGAATCCGGAAAGATACCGAGAATTTTCTTAAAAAACTTTTCAAGAGGAAGTATAGCCTGTTTTTTATGCGTGAAAATACTAATATTTTGTGTAAAGAAAAATCTCCTGTTAAGCTAAAGCCAGCAGTTTATATTGTGGGTGCTGGTCCCGGAGACCCTGATTTGCTAACGATTAGAGCGCAAAAACTACTTGAGAAAGCCGATGTCGTTTTATTTGCAGACTCTTTAGTTCCCCCAGAAATATTAGAATTTTGTCGTCAAGATGCTCAAATCATTCGTACTGCTTCCAAAACATTAGAAGAAATTGTACCGATGATGGTAGATATTGTGCGCGATAATCAATCGGTTGTGCGTTTACATTCGGGAGATCCTAGCCTTTATAGCGCTATCCACGAACAAATGCAGTTACTCGCTCAAGCCGAGATTCCTTTTGAAGTAATCCCCGGTATCAGCGCTTTCCAAGCCGCCGCAGCCAAATTAAATGTAGAACTGACAGTTCCGGGTTTGGTGCAAACTATTATACTTACTCGTATCAGCGGACGCACGCAAGTACCACCAAAGGAAGAATTAGCTTCATTAGCAGCACATCAAGCTAGTCTTTGTCTGTATTTAAGCGCTCGTCACGTCGAAGATTCCCAAGCAAAACTGTTAGAACATTATCCCCCCGAAACGCCGGTAGCAATATGTTTTAGAGTCGGTTGGCACGACGAAAAAATCTTCGTAGTTCCCCTCAATCAAATTGCAAATTATACACGTCAAGAAAAACTGATTCGCACCACTCTTTACATCATCAGCCCCGCTCTTGGTGAAGCCACAGCGCGATCGCGATTGTATCACCCAGAGCATTTCCATTTGTTCCGCCCCAAGGGGTGAGGGGATGGGGAGACAAGGGGATGGGGGGATGGGGGGATGGGGGGATGGGGGGAAATAACAACTATCAACCATCAACTAACTCCTCACTCAATAACAGACGTAGCACTGCTACGTCTCTACAATAAACTCCGGTGGTACTAACTCCTAACTCCTAACTCCTAACTCCTAACTCCTAACTCCTAACTCCTAACTCCTAACTCCTAACTCCTAACTCCTAACTCCTAACTCCTAACTATCCCCAATTCCCCGCTCTTCGATAAACTGAACAGTAGAGAAGAAATTAGGTAAATAAACTCATGTTGGACGAACAAGCAAAAAAAACGATGTTGCGGAAGATTCCTCACGGTTTGTATGTCTGTGGGGTTAAAAATGGTGAAGAAGTTAATGGTTTTACTGCTAGCTGGTTGATGCAGGCTTCGTTTAAGCCTCCTTTAGTTGTAAATTGTGTTAAAGGAGATTCTATATCCCATGAAATGATTGAAAAAAATGGGGTGTTTGCAATCAGTTTCTTGGAGGATGCACAAAAAGAGTTAGCTGAAAAATTCTTTAAACCCATGCGTCGGGTTGGTAATAAGTTTGAAGATGTAGAGTTTTATCTTGGTGAAGAAACCGGATGTCCAATTATTTCTGACTCTTTGGGATATATCGAATGTCGAGTTGTCGGTAATGTAGATCAAGGTGATCATACCGTTTACGTCGGTGAAGTTATTGCTGCTGGGGTTCACCGTGAAGGAAAACAACTTTTACTCGAAACAACTGGGTGGAATTACGGTGGATAAATTAAGTTAGGAGTGAGGAATGAGCAGTTATTAGCACCGGAGTTAGGTGTTTAGACATCTCTAAAATCTGTATTTAAGGCAATTCAAACCTCAGGATACTTTCTAAAACCGTTCTTCATCGTTAAATTACCTCCACCTTGCCACATTGGCAACCTGTAAGAGTTTTTCTGATTTATTATTCAAATTAATAAGTCTACTTAGCTTAGTTCAGGGTGTTGGAATTACTATCCTAAGTCTGTCAATCGAAAATATATGCTCAAGGTGATATTTGAAGCGGGAAGTAAGAGTCGTTTTACTTATTTCTCGCCTTTTTTTAACCACGGATTAAGAATGATTACGCTGATTTCACGGATTTAATTAACGAGTTATCAGTTAACAATTCCCTATCATCATAAATCTTTATGAAGAAAAGGTTTAGCATTTTCCCCAGTGTAACTACTCGCAATATGACCGTTACCTGTCATTTTATATTTATAGGTTACTAAACCTTCTAAACCAACGGGACCCCTGGGTGGTATTTGTTGGGTGCTAATTCCAACTTCTGCACCGAAACCGTAACGAAAACCGTCTGCGAATCGGGTAGAACAATTATGATAAACTCCGGCTGCATTTACTAAGGATAAAAAAGTTTCTGCTGCTTCTATATCTTCTGTCACAATTGCATCGGTATGTTTGGAACCGTATTCGTTGATGTGGGTTATGGCTTCGGGTAAAGAATCAACAATTTTAATTGACAAAATCAAATCGCTGTATTCTGTTTCCCAATCTGTTTCTGTTGCTGGTACAATATTCGATAAAATCGATTGAGTTGCTGCATCTCCTCTCAATTCTACGTTTAATTTTTGCAAAGCTTCGGCTACTTGCGGTAAAAATGTTGATGCAATCTCTTGATGAATTAATAAAGTTTCAATGGCGTTACAAGCCGCAGGATAGTGAGTTTTTGCATCCACTGTAATATCTACCGCTTTGTCAATATCTGCGGCTTGATCAATATATAAATGGCAAATTCCATCAGCGTGTCCCAATACTGGAATTGAGGTATTTTGCTGTACGAATTGGACGAAAGAATTAGAACCTCTAGGAATAATTAAATCTACATATTTATCTAACTTCAAAAGTTCTAAAGTTTCTTCTCTGGTAGTTAATAATTGTACCGCATCGGGGTCAACTGTAGTTTGAGATAATCCTTGTTTGATAGCTTTGACTATTGCTTCACAAGAACGAATTGCTTCTTTTCCACCTTTTAGGATTACACCATTACCCGATTTTATCGCTAGAGTTGCAATTTGAATCGCCGCTTCCGGACGTGCTTCAAAAATTACCCCCAAAACCCCCAAAGGACAAGTAACACGCTTGAGAATCAAACCAGTATCTAATTTCCGGTGAATTTGAACGCTACCAACTGGATCAGGAAGTTTTCCTACATCTCTTACACCAGCGATATTATCTCTTAATTTATCTTCATTCAATTGCAAACGCTTGTAAAGTGGTTTGGCAATTCCCTGTTTTGCAGCGGCTTCACAATCAGTAATATTTGCTTGAATTATTTCATCTTGTGCTGATAGCAGCGCACTAGCAATCGCTTCAATAGCTTCATTTTTCGCAGCAGTAGATAAAACCGCTAGCTTCATAGCTGCAAGTCGAGTCAGTTTTGCGATCGCAATTAAACCAGAATCATGATTGTCAGCTGTCATGGTAGATATTGCCCAAAAACGCAGTCTTATCTTTTATCCTAACTGGGAACGGTAAACAGTGATGAGATTTAAAAACTTTTAATTAATTAAATAATAAGTACTTTTAGGTATTTTTCTCTAGCAATAATATTTTAGCCCTGATCCGGAATACTCAAACTTGCTTGTGTAGCTTTCTCTATCAAAATGAATACTCTAATCAAAATTTTTTCAGCACTTCTATGTCTTTTGAGTTCAAGCAATCCTGACATCAACAAATTAACTACTTCTAACTATCATGACTTCTATTTTCAACTTTCAGACGGATCGGGTTCAACTCAAAAAACCTGTATTAACTCCAGGTTCTACAGGTTCTGCTGTTAAAGAGTTACAAGATTTATTAAAGCATTGGCATTGCTATTTTGGTAAAGTTGATGGTATATTTGGACCCCAAACTACATCTGCTGTTAACTGTTTTGAGTATTGGATGTTTTTAGCAGAAGATGGCATCGTCGATGAAAATACTTGGCTTTGTTTATACAAAGGTGCGCCGGTAGATATGCCTTTATTAAGCAAAGATAGTAGAGGGGAATTAGTCGAAAAAATCCAGGAAAGACTGTTATGGTCTGGTTTTTTCCAATCTGCAATTACCGGCTATTTTGATGTTGTAACTGAAAACGCTATCAAAGATTTACAACAACGTACCGGATTAGTAGTAGACGGAATTGTTGGCGATCGCACTTGGTTTGAATTAAGTAAAATTCGTGAGTATGGCTGTTAAATAATTAATCAGTAATTAGTTACAAATAATCGGCTTTTCTACTTGTTGCTGAGAATAAGTTAATGGTTCAATTACTATCTCTTTTCCTCTAATAATGACGATATGTTTTTTACATGAAAAGAACCATCCGTCATCGCGTTTTTCATAATTAACAATACCGCTTTTTAATTGCCATTCTCGAACTGCATTTCCTCCAGAATACAGAGTAATTCTGTAATCATCACCGAAGAAATGAGACATTTTTTGCGTCCAAATATTTTCTTTACTAGGAGTACAACCACTGAGTACAATCAAAGTTAAGAAACTAATAATCAGAAATACAAGTTTAAGTTTAGCCATATTCAGCAAATATATTAGAATTATTCAATTAATAAATAAATAGTAAAAAGTAGTCACGTCTATGGAATTGGATTGTATCTACCCTTACAGATTTAGCTCACCACCAAGGCTTAACACTAATCACTTTGGCGATATATTGGTAGACTTAAATCCAGATTATTGATAACTGTTAACTGATAACTGATAACTGTTAAATTAAGTCGCATCTTGCAAACTTAATATTGTACTTGTTTAATATTCATTCAAAATATCAAATAATAATTCAGAATAATTTGTAATTATAAAATAAACAGATTACAAATCTATAAATCGGTTAACTCCTACAAAACCCAACTTCTTAGTAAAACAGTCTCAAGCAAACAACAACTAATGATAATATAAAAATAATCGTTTAATAAAGTTTTCTTAATCTATAACTAACTTATAAATAAGAATAATTTTAGTTAGTACTTAGAGCGTGTTTATAAGTAAAAAATAAAATTATTGTAGGGTGTGTTAGATGCACGACTATGTTTTACTAAAACATATAATTTTAATACATCTAACGCACCAACAACGCCAGGCGTGCGTTAGGGCAAATTTTCACCTACTCTTTTTCCTCTCGAATCCCAGAAAGCCTTAGCACACCGTATTTGAAATTTATTTTATCAACACCCTTTTAGAGAAAATTTGAAAAATCTGGATTAATGCCATAACCGGCGAATTTGATTCGCCAGCTATTTTTCTTAACTTCTCAATTGTCATAACTACAATCAATCGCCAATTCAGCGTGTTGTAAAAATATATCTTTATCGAGCATTTCAACTGAATATTGGGGAGTTTCGCTTAATAATTTCTCAATCCTCCCATTTGCTGCTTCTACTGTCGATTCTTCAAGACTACCGTTTAACAGCGAATTTTCAAAATCTTGAGCAATAAAATCAATTCGTTCGGTAGATGATGAAGGCAGATTACCGCATATTAAGAATAAATCGCAACCTGCATTCAGTGTATGGGCTACTGTACCGTTTTGACTATACATATCCGCAACGGCTTTCATATCTAAATCATCAGATACCACAACTCCTTGAAAACCAAGTTGTTCTCTAAGTATTCCGTTCAAAATTGATTGAGAAAAAGTAGCGGGTTTATCTCCTCCGATTTCAGGGAAGAGGATGTGAGCAGTCATAATTAAGGGTATTTGTTCAGAAATTAAAGTTTTGAATGGGATTAATTCTCGTTGTTGCAATTCTTCTTTAGTTAAATTTAGTACCGGCAATGCTAAGTGAGAATCGGTGTTGGTGTCTCCGTGTCCGGGGAAGTGTTTAGCACAAGCAATGATTCCCGATTCTTTGAGTCCGAGGAAATATTCACGAGCGAATTGGGCGGCTATTTCTGGTCTTGTATCGAAAGCACGGGGTCCGATGATCGGATTTTTGGGGTTAGAAAATACATCTGCGACAGGTGCCCAGGATACGTTTATACCCAAGGATTTTAGTTCAACTGCCATTGCGATCGCAACTTCTCGCGCTCGTTTACGATACACATAACTATAGGGAAATCGCGTAATTGGCAAAGGTGGACGAATCACTCTTCCTCCTTCATGATCGATGGAAATAAACATCGATTTCCGTTGAGTATATTCTCGGATATCTTGAGTGAGTTTTTTAAAGCTTTCTAACCACAATGTATAAGGTTCACCATGATGGAAGTTTTTCGCAAAAAAACAAACCCCCACAGGTTTTAATTTACTAAGTATCCGTTTATCTTCATCGGTTAATGAAGTACCAGAAACACCGACAATTAAATGGTTTCCAAAAGACATAATCAGTTATCAGTTATCAGTTATCAGTTATCAGGATAATATGATTTCTGATATTCTTAGGTTAAGGAAATTTGTTTTTGAGACAAGAGGACAAAAGGAAGTTACCAGTTATGTCAACTTCAAACCTTTAACATGAAAACCTTTAACCTTTGCCCTATGTCAAAAGTTATCTTCCACATAGCATTTCCCGTAACTGATATTGCTCAAACAAAAGCATATTATGTCGATGGTTTGGGATGCACTCCCGGTAGAGAAAATCGTCATGCTTTAATTCTCAATCTTTACGGACATCAGCTAGTCGCACACGTTACTAAAGAACCCCTTGTACCACAACAAGGAATTTATCCCAGACATTTCGGTTTAGTTTTCACTCAAGAAGCTGATTGGGAAGATTTATTGACAAAAGCACAACAACGGAATTTACCATTTCGAGAATCAGCTAAAAACCGTTTTGTAAATACACCCCTAGAACATAAAACTTTTTTTCTCGAAGACCCATTTTACAACTTGATGGAATATAAATATTACCGTTATCCACAAGCAATTTTTGGCAATGCTGAATTTACTACAATTGGTGATAGGACTTAATTGGTGCAGATAAAGCAGTTGCGATCGCGCTCAAACTTTTGCTGTCAGTTAGCATCCAAGCATGATTTAAAACTGGCACGACAATATTATCTCCTACAGGCATTCTAGAGCTATCCGCCGGGACAATCATCATGTCATAGGGTGTCCAAATCGAGGTAACATTAATTTGGGATAACATTTGGACATCGCTGTTTAAATCTCGAAGAAAACCACTATTAGGACGCATTTGTACGCAACCAAGTCCTTGATTGAAGTAAGCTGTTCCTGTACCGTGATTTGGAGCAGAAAGAGCAATAAATCGCTGTACACGGTTAATTCCACCTAGTCTCTGGAGATAATAACGACTAACAATTCCCCCCATACTGAAACCAAGTAAATCAAAAGATTGCTCCGGTGGGAAGGTGGCGTTAATTTTATTCGCTACCTGTTGCCCTAAGTCATCTAAACCCTTAGTACCGTTATTAGGCAATAAATCCAGGTCATATACTTTCCAACCACGTTCGTTGAGGAAAGGAATCATTCTTAGAAATACTTTAGCATTATCCCAAATTCCGTGTACCAATAATAAAGGATTTTTTTGCTGACTTTGTTGATTCATTTAACACATAGAGTTTAATTTAGTTCATCTAAAATGTAACTTATTTGGTAATGGGTAATGGGAAAGACAAACAGACAGCTTTAACCTGTTAACCTGTTAACTTTTGTTAAATCCGCTTTCAGAGTGTTGCTCTAAGTTACAAGAAAATCTGATAATTGGAATCAAGTATTGAAAGGCTGCAATCGCTTTCAATATAAGCGACGGAGCCTTTGCAGTGAATCAAATTACAGCAAAGCGATACTTCGACCATCTTCAGTTCTAGAATCACTAGAAGGCAGATGGAATAAGATAAACAAGTATTTGTGATAATTATTCACAAAAATACGCATTTATTAATAAATTTGGTCAAAATTCGGTTATAAAAGACAAAAGAAATAAGCAAATATAGTTGTATCAAAACTTGAATCTGAGGAAATTATGAAATTTATTTCTGGACTTTTCAGTGGGAATAAAAAAGACGGCAACTTTTTTTTAGAATTAAAAGAAGAGCCTGATGAAGCAATGCCTTCTTCCGATTCTAAACAGGTTGAAGCATCTAATAATGGAGCAAAACCCACTGCTAATGGAGCAAAACCAGTAGATACCGTCAAAGTAAAAGATGAAAATAATCAAGTAAAAGAAGTTCCATCCGAGCAAGTTAAACAAGTCGATATCGAATTCATTCAAACAGCTAAAGGTTTAGAAGCAATTGCTGTTCCTGTAGATAAGAAAAAGGCTGACAAGAAGGTATCTTCTACTGTAAGTAAACCTGAAGAACCAAAAGAAACTACTTTTGCACCAAAGTATTTGATACCTAAGAATGATAATACACGCCGTCGTCCTGGTGCAAATATGAATTCATTTTTAGATATGGCGCGTCAGGTTAAGACTCCCATGAAATAATTTAAATAGATTTCACCACAATCTCTAAAGCTTAAAAACCCGACTTTTTCAATAAGCCGGGTTTTTTTGCAAACAAACTCTCTCAACATACCCTAAAAAACATCAATATAATAAAAAACCCATCTTTAGATAGATGTTAGATAAAACAGTCTATATTTTGATGGACTATTACATCAGTTTTAGCTTAATATTTTTTTAATGTTTGTCTTTGCTTATCTAACTGTTAAAATTTTTCTATTATATGAAACCTAAAGAATTGTTACAAAGTTATGCAGATGGGTTAAGAAACTTTGGTAAAGTTGAACTGACTTCTTTGTCATTGAAAGGTGCAAGGCTGTGTCATATTAATTTAGAAGCTGCGACATTAGCTGACGCTAATTTAGTTAAAGTTGATTTTTTCAACGCTAAACTTTCTAAAGTTGGACTTGTGAGAGCCGATTTAAGTGAAGCTGACTTAGGAGAAGCCGACTTAAGACAAGCAAATCTCCAAGGTGCAATTCTCAGAGGAGCGAATTTGAGAGGAGCAAACTTGATTAATGCCGATTTAAGTCAAGCGGATTTAACAGGTGCTTGTTTGAATGGTGCAAAGTTATCGGGTGCTAATTTGACTGAAGCCAAATTAATCGGTGCGAATTTAAGAAGCGCATCTTTGATTGAAGCTAAGTTGATCAGAACAGATTTAACAAATACCGATTTTAATCGAGCAAATCTTTCTCAAGCAATATTTTCTTCAGTTAAGCTGAAAAATACAGTTTTTTACGATGCGAAAATGCCCAACGGTAAAGTTTTTTCTCATCTTAATTTAGATACAGTCAATGATGGTAATATTTTGAGTAAACAAATTGCACTCAAGTTAAAACCTTCAGATTTGCTGCAATTAGAAACCTCCATTCAAGAAGCTGTTGCAATTCTTTATTGGAATATTCCTAGAAGTGAAAATACCAATTTAGAAACTATAAAAAACATGGTCATACAACAGCTTAACAAATATATTAGTTTAAAAATTGCTCTGTTTAATTCTCTAGAACAGTAATTTAGTAATGTTAACTGATAACTGTTAACTGATAACTGATTACTGATTGAGCATTTGTAAATTATGTAATGTAGCGTATAATCCTCCTTGGTGTAATAGTTGCTCATGACTACCTTGTTCGATCAATTCACCGCGTTTGAGTACAAAAATGCGGTTGACATTACGAATAGTAGATAAACGGTGGGCAATAATAATTGCAGTACGTTGGGCTAAAAGTTGATTTAAAGCTTGTTGAATTAAAGCTTCTGTAGTGACATCTAAACTTGCGGTTGCTTCGTCTAATACTAAAATTTGTGGGTTACGAATTGCGGCTCTTGCAAAAGCTAAAAGTTGTTTTTCACCGCTAGAAATATTTGTACCTCTTTCTCTAAGTTGTGTATTGTAACCTTGGGGTAATGCTTCGATAAAATCTTCGACATTAGTCGATCGCGCTGCTTGCTGTATTTCAGCAAAGGTGTAGTTATCACCTAATGTAATATTGCTTTTGACATCACCAGCAAATAAAAATCCTTCTTGTAGAATGACAGCCATATACCGTCTTAATTCGGCTTGGGGTATTTCTCGAATATCAATTCCATCTACTAATATACGTCCTTTGCTTGGTTCGTAAAGACGGCATAATAAACGAATGATGGTGCTTTTCCCTGCTCCTGTGGGACCAACTAAAGCAATTTTTTCCCCTGGATTGATGGTAAAGTCTAAATTTTTAATTACATAATCATCATCTTTATAAGCAAACCAAACTTGTTCAAAACGAATTTCCCCAAGTTTTGATGCGTCGATTTGCTCGTCGATGGTTTCTAGAGTTTCGACAATTTCGTCGATATATCCAAATTCAAAGCTGTTTGTCAGAGAATATTTAGGATTTACTTGATCGCGTATTTCTATGGGTTCGTCTAAAATATCGGTAACTCGTTCAATAGCAGTAAAACCTGCTTGAATAATCGTAAATTTTTCTGCAAATTGTCGTAACGGTTCAAATAATCGCTGAGCGTACAGAACAAAACTCGATAATAGCCCTACTGTTAACTGTTCTTGCAAAATTAACCAGCCACCAACCCATAATACACCGGCGATCGCAACTAAAGCGATCCATTCTAAGGTTGCTGAAACTGCGGAATCATGAAAGATGGTTAAATCAACTTCTTTAACGTAACGATTGTTAGTTTGTGCGAATAATTTAGCGTTAAATTGTTCTCGTCGAAACAACTGTACGACATTAATTCCGGTAATATTTTCTTGTAATTGGGAATTCAGTGCGGAAAGTTCTTCTCTAGCTTTATAATTTGCTTTGCGAAATTGCTGTTGGAAGTAGATAATTAAGGCGGATACAGGGATGAGCAATAGCAAAAGCAATAAAGCTAATTGCCATTGAGTATAAAACATGAAGCCGATAATTACTAAAGTCGAGAATATATCCGATAATATCCCTATGGCTCCGGTAGAAAATACGTCTCCTAATACTTCTACATCGGATGTCAATCTAGTAATTAATTTACCGACTGGTGTTTTATCAAAAAAACGCACTGCTAAAGAAGTAACGTGTTCAAATAAATCGGAACGAATATCCGCTGTAATTTGTTGTCCCACCTTTTGAACTAAAAAGCCTTGAAAGCCATTGAGTGCAAGACGAATTACAACGGTAATTAGTAATATGATTTGCAGGATATATAATCCTTGTGCTGGATTATCGAGGAGAAATCTGTAAGTGCTGGGTTCTTGACGAACCAGGGAAATTACTTGTCCAATTATCAAAGGTTGTATTGCGTTCGCTACTGCTACTGGTATCAGCAGTAATATAGAAATTCCCAGCAGTTTTTTATAACTACTAGCGTAGGGAACTAAACGCAAAAATAACCGCCAGTCGTTTTGACGCAGACGGTTTTGCTGACCAGATTTTTTCACAGGTTGGGAGATGCTCATAATAACTGCATTATATTAATTTTTGCTCACAATTTGAGCAGTTACCAGTTATCAGTTATCAGTTACCAGTTATCAGTTATCAGTTACCAGTTCCGATCAAAAACCGGACGGGAGTTAATTGAGGTGAAACTTATAACTGAATAGACAATTTGAGGCTGATCATGGCAGAAATTGAAACTGCAAGACTGCGACTCAGACCCTACACCCTCGATGATTTGGATAAATTAGCTGTAATTTTAAGCAATCCAGAAGTGATGAAATATTCACCCAGAGGACCCATACCCAAAGGTAAGGAAAAACAAGTTACTCGCGAGATTTTGGAATATTTTATCAAACATTGGGATAAGTATGGTTTCGGTGTATGGGCTGCTATTCACAAAACCAGCGGTAAATTAATCGGTCATTGCGGACTCAATTGTTTATCCAATAGTCCCGAAATCGAAGTTCTCTATCGTCTCGACCAGCATTATTGGAATCAAGGAATTGCTACAGAAGCTACTAAAGTTTGTTTACAGTACGGTTTCGAGTCACTCAAACTCTACAAAATTATTGCGATCGCATCTCCCAACCATATCGCTTCTCGGCGAGTTATGGAAAAAGCTGGTTTAAACTACGAAAAAAACGCTCACTTCTACAAGTTAGACGTAGTTTATTACTCAATTACTAAAGATGAATGGCAACCAGATTATTTTTAATCAATTCTAAAAACCCATCGCAATTATGTACTTTTAACTTCTTCAATCACAGACTCATAACCAAAACCTAATCATAAACCTATTTTCAATCAAACTTTTGTATTCATATTCCGTTACAAATCCGTTACTCATCTTTACAGAAAAATTTTTATTGACAAGTTTCTCAATTAAGGTACGAGATTACAAGCCATTTGGGTGTAATATGGGGTTTGTATGCTTAGGGGAGCAGTAAAACTATTTTTCTAAATTTAAATTAAATAACTAGATAAAAAGCATCAACTAACTTGATGATTGCGATGAATTCGTACTACAACTAGTAAAAAGTCAGGAGATACGTCAGAATTTATATGAAGCAATATTAATTCTATTGTGATTTTAAATACTAAAAAATGCAAATTATAATACTGATATTGACAAGTAGATAAAAAGATGTAGGTTAACCTAAGTTCAACAGTTATCAGTTAAAAACTGTAAATCAATTGGGAGTCAGAGTCCCCCACTTCCGGCAAGTGGTGTGTTTCAGTCGGGGTTAAATCCCCGACTGAAACCGGGCAGGACTGATAACTGTTCACTGATTTAACGGGTAGAAATTAAGCATTCTGCAAAATTTCATTCACACTAATTTCTACATTCTTCAACGTGTGAATAAATTCTTAATTCTCGACCTTAGTTAATAGGTCTAGTATTGATTGCACCACATAAGTTGTGAGGGGTTTATTCGTCTACCAACGTGCTGTAGAGACGTTATACATAACGTCTCTACACAATTTTGGCAAAAAATAACCATTCAAAATTAATGTGGTGGAGTAGTAGGTTGAGATAACCAGAAAAAACAATAGTTCATCATAATCGTCGAAAAATGGAGCTAAGCGGATTCGAACCGCTGACTTCCTCAATGCCATTGAGGCGCTCTACCAACTGAGCTATAACCCCGCAAAATGCATCTTTAATGATGCCTTAATTATTAATTGTTTGTCAATACACTTTATTTGAAGAAATTTAACAATGAAATTAATGATAATGATTAAGTAACAAAAAAATTATGATGAAGCTTGTAGTAAATAGCTCATACAATCTCCCATTAGAAAGTAGACTACCATCATAGCCGCAGCTGAAGAAGCAACTAACATACCAGCTAACATCAACGAAAATTCTTTGTCTTCAAAAGCTTTTTCCATTAAGTGTAAAGACCAAGCTACTAACGCTATATCAAAAAATAAAATCGGAATCAACATATTTCTTAAGTTATATTAATTATTGTTAATTTATATTAACATTGTTTGTAAGAACTGTGTTGAACCAATTTAGATGTTGAATGGTCGTAATTTTTCTTTTCAAAGCGAATTTCGGACGGGTATTTTTCGCTCATTTAAGTAATTTTTGATTTGGGCTACACTCATCTGTCCGTAATGCAAAAGCGATGCTAATAATGCGGCTTCTGCTTGTCCTTCGGTAACTGCGGTGTAGATGTGTTCGCAATTTCCCGCGCCACCAGAAGCGATTACCGGAATATTTACAGAGTTAGCGATCGCCTTTGTTAATTGAATGTCATAACCAGCTTGAGTACCATCAGCATCCATACTTGTGACTAACAGTTCTCCGGCACCGCGTTTTTCGAGTTCTTGCGCCCAGTGAAGGGCATCTAAACCAGTATTTTCTCGTCCGCCGCGAATGTAAACATCCCAACCATAATTTTCAGTATTTGACCTGCGCTTAGCGTCGATCGCCACGACTATACATTGATTACCAAAACGTTGACTGGCTTGATTAATAAAATCTGGGTTTCGTACCGCAGTAGAATTAATACTAACCTTATCTGCTCCAGCTCGTAACAGTTCTTTAACATTTTCTAAGGTTTGGATGCCACCGCCGACAGTCAGGGGAATAAATACCTGTTCGGCAGTACGGTGAACCACATCAAGAATAATGCTTCGGTCTTCATGAGTGGCTGTAATATCCAGAAATACGATTTCATCTGCGCCAGCTTCGTCATAGACCTTTGCTAATTCTACTGGGTCGCCAGCATCCTTGAGGTCTACAAAGTTAACTCCTTTGACAACTCGTCCCGCCTTGACATCTAGGCACGGTAAAATTCTCTTAGCTAGCATGATTTATGAAAATACTCCAATTGTATTGACCCGGAATATAAATTTTAGAACTGACTTGATTACTCGACAAAAAAAATTTTGGCATCAGTGTTTTTTCGCATTTGGTGCGGCGATGATTTTTTTTCATTGCTTCAATTTTTCAAACAAGCCTTCACACTATCTATATGCGGACTATGGCGATTATCTCCTCTAAAAAACAGCCCCAGCCTCAAGAACCAGACAAACAACCAAATCAGCGAAAGCAAGTTGCTCCCGAATCGAGCGATGAAAATCTTTTAAAACCCCAAGCAGCTATAGATGAAACTGACAACAAGGAAGAGGGTATTCGTCCACAGCGATTTGCCGATTATATTGGGCAAAAAGATTTAAAAGATGTACTCGAAATTGCCATTAAAGCAGCGAAATCCAGAGGTGAAGTATTAGATCACCTACTGCTTTACGGTCCTCCAGGGCTGGGTAAAACTACAATGGCAATGATTTTAGCATCAGAAATGGGGGTAAATTATAAAATTACTAGCGCTCCTGCTTTGGAACGTCCCCGAGATATTATGGGATTGCTGGTTAATCTTAAGCCTGGGGATATTATCTTTATTGATGAAATTCATCGCCTCTCTCGGATGACCGAAGAAATCTTATACCCGGCGATGGAAGATTATCGTTTAGATATTACTGTAGGTAAAGGTTCGAGCGCTCGTACCCGCAGCATTCCCCTATCAAAGTTTACTTTAGTCGGAGCAACAACCCGTGCCGGGGCTTTGACTTCTCCTTTGCGCGATCGCTTTGGTTTAATTCAAAAACTGAGATTTTATGAAGTCGAAGAGCTCAGTCAAATTGTCCTAAGAACCGCTCAATTACTTAAAACCGATGTGAGCAAGGATGGAGCTTTAGAAATAGCCCGCAGAGCCAGAGGAACACCGCGTATTGCCAATAGATTACTCAAGCGTGTCCGTGATTATGCTCAAGTGAAATCAACAGGGGAAATTAACGAGACAATAGCAGCCGAAGCTCTACAATTATTCCAAGTAGACCCGTGTGGTTTAGATTGGACTGACCGCACAATGTTAAGCACTATTGTAGAACAATTCAATGGTGGTCCTGTGGGATTAGACACAATTGCCGCAGCCACAGGTGAAGACACCCAAACTATTGAAGAAGTATATGAACCATATTTAATGCAAATTGGTTACTTACAGCGGACTCATCGTGGTAGGGTAGCAACACCTGCTGCATATAAACATTTAGGTTTTAAACCCCCAAACGAACAATTATCTTTGCTTTCCTAATCTAAAAATACCACCGGAGTTAGTACCACCGGAGTTAGTACCACCGGAGTTAAACAATCAACTGTCAACTGTCAACTGTCAACTGTCAACTGTCCACTGTCAACTGTCAACTTGATTATGAAACTAATCGGAATTTTACTAAGTTTACTTCTAATATTTATTAATTGGATTAATTGGGTTGAACCGGCTGCTGCTTTAACTCAACCTCCCAATTTGACACAAGAGCAATTAAAACAGCAAGATGAGTTTGCAAATCAAGCTTTTGCTGCTACTAATCAAGGTGATTTTGCGACTGCGGAGAAATATTGGACAAAAATTATTGAAGCATTTCCCGATAATGCAGCAGCTTTGAGCAATCGAGGAAATTCTAGAGTTAGTCAAAATAAGTTAGAAGCAGCATTAGCTGATTTTAATAAATCCGTAGAGCTTGCACCTAATGTTACTGACCCTTATTTAAATCGAGGAACTGCTTTAGAAGGTTTGGGAAGATGGGATGAAGCGATAGCGGATTATAATCATGTTTTAGAATTAGACCCTTCGGATGCAATGGCTTATAATAACCGGGGAAATGCCAAAGCTGGTTTGAAAAAATGGGATGAAGCTATAGCAGACTATCAAAAATCAGCGGAAATTGCTCCAAATTTCGCTTTTGCTCGCGCTAATTACGTTCTTGCTCTTTACGAAACTGGTCAAAAAGATAAAGCTATCCGCGAGATGAAGAATATTATCCGTAAATATCCCCAGTTTCCTGATGTACGAGCTGCACTTACTGCTGCACTTTGGGTAGAAGGAGAAAAAGGTGAAGCTGAAAGTAACTGGGTAGCAGCTTATGGATTAGACAATCGTTATAAAGATATTGATTGGGTAAAAAATGTGCGACGCTGGCCTGATAGTATGGTAGCTGCTTTGGAAAAGTTTTTGAAATTGCAGTGATGTTACTTGTTCCTCGTTAAAAGTTGACTGTTAAGTGTTGAGTGTATTTCTTCAAAGTGCATAATTTGATTAAGAATAAACCTAATAAATATTAGGAATCGTAAAAAGCGCTCTTTGCAAAAAGCATCTATCATGACTCATTTTGGAATTCTTTGTCCTGGCTCAACTGGCCCACTTAATACTATGCTTCCCTTGGGACAGGAACTTCAGCAGCGCGGTCATCGCGTTACTTTATGCGGAGGAATCGATACTCAATCAAAGGTAGAAGCAGCAGGGATAGAATTCTTAGCGGTAGGAAAGAACGAATTTCCACTTGGTTCCACAGCAAAATCATTTGCAAAGTTGGGGGAACTGAGCGGACTAGCTGCATTAAGGTACACAGTTGAACTACTGAAAAATATGGCAGTTGTAAAACTTCGTGATGCTCCTGGGTTACTCCAAGAAGCAGGTGTCGAAGCTTTGTTAGTAAACCAAGGTTCAATTGAGGGAGGGACTGTTGCAGATATTATTGATATTCCTTTCGTTACGGTTTGCAGTGCAGTAGTACTGAATAGAGAAGCTACTATTCCTCCTTTTAATACTTTGTGGGAATATAGTCCAGCTTGGTGGGCACGTTTACGTAACCAAATGGGTTATGCCTTAGTTCATCAAGTTGCCAAACCAATCCGAGACGTAATTGATGAGAATCGTAAAAAATGGAATTTACCTTTACATTCTCACCCCAATGATGCTTACTCACAATTAGCTCAAATAAGTCAAGCACCTGCCGAATTTGAATTTCCTAGAAAACAATTGCCTCAGTGGTTTCATTTCACTGGAACCTACCATACTTCGGCTAGTCGCGCACCCGTTCCTTTCCCCTATGAAAAGTTAACAGAGAAACCATTAATTTACGCTTCAATGGGAACGTTGCAAAATCGTTTAGTTCCAGTTTTTTACAAAATAGCTTCAGCTTGTGAGGGATTAGACGCTCAGTTGGTGATTTCTTTGGGGGGTTCAGCAAAACCAGAATCATTACCAAATTTGCCTGGAAATCCTTTAGTTGTTGAGTACGCACCTCAATTAGAACTACTTGAGAAAGCAACTTTGATGATTACTCACGCAGGAATGAATACAACAATGGAATGTCTTAAGTATGGAGTTCCAATGGTAGCCATACCTGTTGCTAATGACCAACCTGGAGTAGCAGCACGTACAGTTTGGAGTGGTGCAGGGGAAGCAATTGCTTTGAAAAAATTAAGTGTTTCCAAATTACGAGAAACTATTCAACGAGTCTTAACAGAAGATGCTTACAAGCAAAATGCTTTGAAATTACAGACTGCAATTCGTAATGCTGGGGGTGTCAAACGTGCTGCGGATATCATCGAACAAGCTGTATCTACAAGGAAACCAGTGCTGGTTCAAAGATAACAACATGAGACTGTTTTTCATGTTCTGTGTGGAAAAGCAATCACGCTGGGGATAAATTCCCGCTAATTTGAGGGAGTAGGCAGCAAAACTACAACTTCAATATACTTCAAATCACCTTTTTTACGTATTTATTCATGACAATTATGTATAAATATAATAAGTAATTAAGGATAAAATGCTTTATGAACGGGAAAAGTCTCAGGTTATTCACTAGTAGCCTTGTAGTATCAGCTACAATATGTTCAATGTTTGTTGGAATGGCGATCGCTCAATCAGCGCGATCGCTAAATCCGAACTTAGTACCAGTTCAAGGAAAAACAGTTAACAATTTTGTTCCTAAAGGTTGGACAATTCAGGATAAAGTGGAGGGAGATATCAATCGTGATGGAAAAACAGATACTGTATTAACATTAATCGAAGCAGGAACACAAAGTGAACGTGGTCGTGCATTGGTAATTTTAATCAAGCAACCAAATGGAAATTTACAGCGTTTAGCAGTTGCGAATAAGTTGTTACTATGTTCATCATGTGCAGGTGTTCTCAGCAGCCCAGATGGAGCAGGTACAAACATTGAAATTAAATCGGGAGTGATCGCAGTATCTCAGTTAAGTGGTTCTCGATTAGCACGTGAAACTCTACATCGTTTTTGGATAGATAAATCTTCTCAACGATTAGTATTAATTGGTAAAGATATCACTGATTTTGATCGTGCTAATCTTGATTCAACTGTTACTAGTCAGAATTATCTCACTGGACAACAAATAGTGCAAACGTTCCGGAATCAGAAACTAGTTTCCACGAAAAAATCTCCTATCCCTAAAAGCAAGCAGTTGATTGAAAATGTAAGTATTTAAACTGATTTATTTTATTCTGGACTTACGCAACTGGAGCATTTTGATTGTAGGGTGTGTGTGACACTTTGAACAATGTTGAACGTAAAAATAAAGTTTGTAGTGTCACGCACCAACGAGTTATTATCACAATGGCGGTCATTGCTGTTATTTTGGAAATTGGGAGAAGTCGGGTTTTGATCAGAAAACCCAACTTCTAGTTTATTTACAAGTTATCGGTAAGAATAGAAATCATCTCATCAGCCAAATTCTCTACAGTTTCCGTACTAATTGCAGGTTGAGAAAACATAAAATGCAACATCATTTGTTCTTTAAAAGTGGAAACAGCAGCGGCAAAAATTCCTCCAAATGCTGATTGTGCTGGAACAAAGCTAATTTGTTCTAATTCAAGTTGACCATAATTTTGCGGAATATTAATGCAACCAATATTAGTTAAGGCTGCACTAACCACTGAGTGATAAGGGTTTTTCAAGAAAGAACTCATAATTTTTTTAAATAAGAAAACTTGTCTAAATGCATCTCCATTTGCTAAATTTTGTTCTAAGTTGATTTTAATATCTCTAGCTAAATCCCAGAAATGATGGTTTTTTTGTAAATTATGAAAAGTAATTACAGCAGAAGCAATCGCTCCCAAATATTCATTACTTATTTGCGGTTGTAAACGAGTACGTAAATTGACAGATGAGCGAAAGCTGAAATAATTAGTCAAATAATTGGTGAAATAATTAGTAAAATAATTATTATTTTTTTGAGATACATGAGTTTTTTGGGCAACAGCAAATAACATTGCAGCACCTAAAGCAGCTTGTACTGTAGTTTTCTGCTGACGACAAACCTCTAATAAACGTGCAGTTAATTCTGGAACTAACTCTTTATAAACCCAGCCACAGCTACGGGATTCTATAGGTACAGTTTTTTCAAATTCTAAAGTTTTTGGATGATAGCGAATTAATTGTAATTGTAATTTCAACACATACAAAATATTATCTATTTTTCCTGTAAAACTTTGGATTGATATAGGAATTAATTTTTCAAAACAAGGTAATTGAGATACCTGATTAACCTTGATTTGTACTGTTCCTTCAGCAATATTTTGACAATTAGTTAAGATTTCTGAGTGCAATTGGATACATGAGGAAGCATCTGAAATTGCGTGGTGTATAGTTGTAATTAGATAAAAAATATTTTCATCTTGCTCAAAATTAATCAATGTGACTCGTAGCAGATTGCGATCGCTATTGATTTTTTGATTTAATTCTTCAATAACAACTTCTTCCCACTGCTGTATCTGCTGCTTGTTCACAACTGATAATGGAATTTTATCAGTTCCTGGTTCAAACCAAAAACTCTTAGATTTTGCAACAATCCGAGCATTAAGTAAAGGATGACGAGTTTGAATCATATCGAGTGCTTGTCTAAGTACTTCCTGACTAAGAGTTCCTCTGATACGACTAATCGTCACAATATGAAACGAAGCTGTAAGATTATTTAAAATTTCCATTGCTTGCTCGTGAGCAGCAAGTTCTCTGGTTTCTAACATAATTCAGGTTAAAGGTCAACTGCCCACTGTCAACTGTCAGCTGTCAACTGTCAACTCTCAACTCTCAACTGTCAACTGTCAACTGTCAACTGTCACTAATTCTTGAACTTTTTCTGGAGTTAATTCTTGGACATTACTTAAAACAATTCTGGCTCCGGCTTTTTTGAGTGACTCGGTGTAATCATCTCGCTTTTGTATTGTCTGCTGTACATGAGGTGGTAATACTCCTACAGCAATCCAAGTACGGTTTGGCTGAATATTTTGCGCTTTCTCTACGGTGTACATATCCGCAACCGTATCTCCCACGTAAATTACTGGTGGTGAATTATTAATAATATTAATATTACTAATATTATCAATACCATGTTGAAGTAATTCTAATGTCGAAAATAATCCTGTAGGATCTGGTTTACCTGGAGCATCTTCCATTGCAATTAATACGGGAGATTGTAAACCCAGACGTTGTTGTAAAACATAGGTAGCAGAAGCACGAGTAGCACCGCTAAAAAATCCCCAACTAATCCCTGCTTCGGTAAGTTGGTTTAAGTAGCTAGGTTGTAATAATAATGGTTCGTCACGAATGTACCCCGTCAAATTATTAGGTTCAGTACCTCGATAACGTAATTGAAAAAAAGCAACAATCGATTCATAATCCAAACTTACTTGTTCGCGAGATTGTCCTTGAGTTTCAAAGTAACGATAAATTAACTCTTGAGAACCTTCCCAATCATTATTCCACACACCTTCAGATTTCAGACGGTCAATATCATCTGCTGTGGGACGATAAGCTTGCGTGGTAAAATGCTCTACAGTATCTGCTAAGGCTCGTCGATAGGAACCCGACACATCACGCACTACACCATCAATATCAAACACAACAATAGCAGGAGTGGAAGTTTTTTGATTCACGGTTATCAGTTATCAGTTATCAGTTATCAGTAAACAATAATCTGCGACCACTTACCAGTTAAACGGTTATCAATAATTAATAAATTTCTCCCCATCTCCCCATCCCCCCATCCCCCATCCCCCCATCTCCAAAGGTAATTGCTCAGGTGGTGAGGTAATAGGTTAAAATAGGCGATTGCTGCTGTTATTCATGGTTACTTAAATATATGGAAAATCAAACTCAAACTCAAACTCAAGAACAGGTATCCAAGTTTATTCTGAAGATTCTGTGGTTAGATGATAACGTAGCTCTTGCAGTTGACCAAGTGGTGGGAAAAGGTTTTAGCCCTTTGACAAAGTACTTTTTCTGGCCTCGCACTGATGCATGGGAAGAGCTAAAAAATGAGTTAGAATCCAAACATTGGATTGCTGAACTCGAACGAGTCGAGATACTCAATAAAGCAACAGAAGTGATTAATTATTGGCAAGAAGAAGGCAGAAAACGACCGATGTTAGAAGCTCAAGGGAAATTTCCTGAAGTTATCTTTACGGGTAGTAATTAATTTCCTCAGCTTAGTCAACACCAAATTCCTAAGTTGTCGCGGATTTAATTTGTATTTTTCTAGCGGGCTATCTGGCCCGCACTACAAGACTTTAATAAAATTTGAATATACAAATTAAAGGCAATGAGAGCTTATTCATCTAATTACTGTAATTATACTTAATTAATGCAATCTTATTTGTAAAAATCAAAACTCCTCCAATCAGATGCAAAGGAGGAGATTTTGATATTAATTGCAAATAAGTAGATGTTTAAACCATACCACCAGCGGCTTGAAAGCGAGCGCGGGCGCGTTTGTAGGCTTGATTTGCCTGGATTTGGGCTTGTCTATCCCCTTGTGCTACTTGGTTTAGACGAGTTTGAGCTTCGTTAAAAGCACTACGGGCTTGCTCAAGGTCAATTGAATCACCCTTCTCGGCTCCGTTAACTAGAATTGTAACTTCATTTTCTTCGACTTCGGCAAAGCCACCTAAAAGCGCGATCGCCACCCAATCTTGATTTTTTTCGGGACGTACTCGCATTACACCTGTATCCAAAGCACTGAGTAATGGTGCGTGTCCGCTAAGGATACCAAGTTGTCCGGTGGTGCTTGGTAAAACGACTTCTTCAGCCGTTGAATCCCAAACTGTTTTATCTGGGGAGATTACACGAACGGTTAATGTCATTTCAATTTTAGATTTTGGATTTTAGATTTTGGATTATGCTCCTGTGAAAAAGAGACAAAATCATTGTTGATAGTTGATAGTTGTTGGTTGTTAGTTGTTGGTTGATATTTGACTACTAACCACTAACCACTGTCAACTGTCAACTATTATTTACCCTTTCATTTTTTCAGCTTTTGCTTTGGCTTCGTCGATGCTACCAACCATGTAGAAAGCTTGTTCTGGTAATTCATCGAGTTCGCCAGAAAGAATCATGTTGAAGCCTTTGATAGTGTCTTCAAGCTTAACGTATTTTCCAGGTGCGCCGGTGAATACTTCTGCAACGAAGAATGGTTGAGATAAGAAACGCTCTACTTTACGAGCGCGAGCAACTATGAGACGGTCATCTTCGGATAATTCATCTAAACCAAGAATGGCGATGATGTCCTGAAGTTCTTTGTAACGTTGTAGTGTTGATTGTACCGCACGAGCTGTTTGATAGTGTTCTTCACCAACGATGTTGGGTTGCAACATTGTGGATGTAGAACCTAATGGATCTACAGCGGGATAGATACCTTTTGCTGCCAAACCACGAGATAATACTGTGGTACCATCCAAGTGAGCAAAGGTAGTTGCTGGTGCGGGGTCAGTTAAATCATCCGCAGGTACATATACGGCTTGAATCGATGTGATTGAACCTTCGTTGGTGGAGGTGATTCGTTCTTGTAGCGCACCTACGTCAGTACCCAATGTTGGCTGATATCCCACAGCAGAAGGCATTCTTCCTAATAGTGCCGATACTTCGGAACCTGCTTGTACAAAGCGGAAAATATTGTCAATAAATAGCAGTACGTCCTGCTTATTAACATCGCGGAAATATTCTGCCATTGTCAACGCAGACAACCCAACCCGCATTCTAGCTCCGGGTGGTTCGTTCATCTGACCGTACACAAGGGCAATTTTTGATTCATTCAAGTTATCGGGGTTGATAACTTTGGATTCAATCATTTCGTTGTAGAGGTCATTACCTTCGCGGGTACGTTCACCTACTCCACCAAATACCGACACACCACCGTGTTCGGTGGCGATGTTGTTGATCAACTCCATCATAATAACGGTTTTACCAACACCTGCACCGCCAAACAGACCGATTTTACCACCACGTCGGTAGGGAGTTAGCAAGTCAACAACCTTGATTCCGGTTTCAAACACGGAAGGTTTGGTTTCTAATTCGGTCAGTTTGGGAGCATCACGGTGAATCGGAGAACGTTCATCAGTATCTACGGGACCTCTGTTATCTACAGTTTCACCGAGGACGTTGAAAATTCTACCTAATGTAGCTTTTCCTACAGGTACACTGATCGGAGCGCCAGTATCTATTGCTTCCATTCCCCGCACCAAGCCATCGGTGGAAGTCATAGAAACAGCCCGTACCTGATTATCACCTAGCAACTGCTGTACTTCACAGGTCAGGGATATTTCTTGTCCTGCTTCGTTAGTGCCTTTAATATTCAAAGCGTTGTAGATAGCAGGCATTTTTCCGTTAGGAAATTTTACGTCTACAACTGGACCGATAACTTGAGTAATGTAACCAGTTTTTGTTTTTTCTGCGGTGGTGACCATACTGAGCCTAAATTACGAAGCTATATTTTTACTATTTACAGACGTAGAGACTTTATTGTTTAACTCATGTCATCTTCAAGATTAGCACCGAACGACACGATTATTAGCCAAAATTTGAGCAACAACTTGAAGTGGGCAGGTGAGGGGATGGGGAGACAAGGGGAGATGGGGAGATGGGGAGATGGGGAGATGGGGAGATGGGGATGGGGGGATGAGGGGATGGGGGGACAAGGGGATGGGGGGATGGGGGGACAAGGGGAGAAATAAATAATAACTGTCAACTGTCAACTGTCAACTGTCAACTGTCAACTGTCAACTATCCTCTAAAAAAAGAAAATAGCCCTCTTTGCCATATTACAAAGAGAGCATACGCCATGCCATTTCACTTAATGTTTAATTCACGTCTTGGGGATAGGATTTCGTAAATTAAAGTCTCTGATAATTATTTTGTTAAAATTAATTTCTTTTGTATCCTACTTTACTTTTACCATTGAATTAATCGGTTTTCAAATCTTATTGTCAAAGGTTTAATCAAAGAAAGAATTTTTATATCTCATGAGGGATGTAAATCTCTAGGCAACTATCTTTTATCTTTCTAGGTAATTTTTCTAATAAATAGAAAGCATTAAATTAAATTCATGAGAACTTTCTCATGGAAGTTTCACAGATACTTCATAAGTATAAGTGATTCTATATATACAGACGGTTAGTCAGTAAGTTTTTCTGTGTTGGTTTTAGGGTTGCTGTTATAGATTTTTGTGTGTTTAAGACAGGATACATCGAGTTAGTTATTAATACTTGCATCGCACAGTTAAGGCACCAAATCCAAAATTATTTTAGGTATAAAAATTATGAGATTAATGGTATATTCTCACGATGCATATGGTCTGGGGAACATTCGGAGAATGTTAGCCATTTGTGAATATTTACTTGATGAAATTCCACAACTCTCGATATTGTTATTATCTGGTTCTCCGATGCTTCAAGGATTTCGTTTACCAAAACGACTAGATTATATTAAATTGCCTTGTTTGAATCGGGGAAAAACGGGTGAAGTCGCGGTGAAATTCTTGGGAATGGATATAGATGAAACTGTAAAATTACGGTCGCAATTAATTTTATCAGCGGCAGTTAATTTTAAACCAGATGTGTTTTTAGTAGATAAAAAACCATTAGGAATTAAGAATGAGCTAAAGAAAACTGTTAACTATTTACATAAGCATTTACCGAAAAGTAAGTTGGTTTTATTGTTTAGAGATATTTTAGACGCACCAGACAAAACTATTAATGAGTGGCAGAAAAATCAATATTATCAAACTATTGAAAAGTTTTACCACCTGCTTTTAGTTGTTGGTTTGGAAGGAGTATTTGATTTTTCTCAAGAGTATAAACTTCCATTAGAGATAGTGGATAAAGTGCGTTTTTGCGGTTATATTCGTCGTCCTCAAGGATATAAAACAAGTAAAATTGTTCGTCAAGAATTACAATTAAAACCTAAACAAAAATTAGTATTAGTTACTCCTGGTGGTGGAGAAGATGGTTATCAATTAGTTAATACATATCTTCAAGGACAAGAATTATTAAAAAATAGTCAACACGGCATCCAAAGTTTAATTTTTTGTGGTCCGGAAATGCCCAAAGAGCAAAAAGAAGAACTATATAAAGTTGCTGTTAAATATCCTCAAGTAAAAATGAGAGAGTTTACTGATGACTTGATGAGTTATATATCAGCAGCCGATGTCGTGATATCGATGGGAGGTTACAACACTATTTGTGAAATTCTTTCAGCAGCCAAACCGGCGATAATTGTACCTCGAATTAACCCTTCCCAAGAACAATTAATTAGGTCGGAAAGAATGGATGATTTAGGTTTGTTGAAAACCATACATCCAGAAAGATTTACGCCACAAACTTTGATGAAAGAGTTATTTCAAGTATTAGATAATCCTCAAAAACCCAATCATATTGATTTAGACGGTTTACCAAGAATTGGTCGTCATATAAGAAATTTGTTAGTCGAGAAAATTACTGTGAATCATCCGCAATTTCTTTGTTATAAATTGCAAGCAATCTCAGCAATTATTGGCTAGTTTGATGTAATTTTATCTTCTATTTTAATAGTTAGTAGTTAATCATTGATAACTGATAACTGTTAACTGATTTAAGCTTTGTATTTGTTTAAAGGAATCAATTCTCATGAAGAAACTCTTGTTTTATTGTCAGCATATTTTAGGGATGGGACATTTAGTCCGTAGTACGGAAATTGTTCGTGGTTTGATGGAAGATTTCCAAATATGTTTTATTAACGGTGGACAAGTAATTAAAGAATTTGAATTTCCATCAGAAATTGAGGTAGTAAATTTACCAGCGATTAAAACTGATTCAGAATTTAAACAGTTACAAGTTGTTGATACTTCTTTATCTTTAGCTGAAGTTCAAGAATTTAGAAAAAATAAACTTTTACAAATTGCTGATGAATTTCAACCTGATGTATTGATGATTGAATTGTTTCCATTTGGAAGAGGAAAGTTTTCTTTTGAATTAATTCCTTTATTAGAAAAATTGCGTGCTAGCGAGAAGCCAGTTAAAATCGTTTCTAGTTTACGCGATATTGTGGTAACAAAAACAAATCAGGAAAAGTACGAAGAAAAAGTTTGTCGATTGATGAATCAATATTTTGATATGTTATTAATTCATGGAGACCAAAACTTTGTACCTTTAAATGAAAGTTTTGAGCGGATAAATGATATTCAGTGTGAAACTAAATATACTGGTTATGTGGTTCAGAAGCCTCAAGTAAATCCGGAATTAAGCGAAGAAGATAAAGATATAATTGATTCAGAGCGACCATTAGTTTTAGTTAGCATTGGTGGTGGAAGATTCGGTCATGAATTGATTGATTGTATAATTGCAAGTGCCGATATTCTGAAACAAAAAATACCACATCAAATTCAAATTTTTACTGGTCCATTTGCACCGGAAGAAAAAATCCAAGAATGGCAAAATTTGACTGAAAATAAAAGTAATATCAGGGTGAATCGCTACACTCGTAACTTATTAAGTTATATGCAAAAAGCTGACCTTTCAATAAGTATGTCAGGATATAACACTACTTTGAATGTGATGACTACAGGTGTGAGAGCAATGATTTTAGCATTTAAAGGTAATGATGACCAAGAACAAAGAATTAGAGCGAGTAAATTGAATGATTTAGGGATTGTAAAAATGCTTGATGAGTCAGATTTACAACCTGAAATTTTTGCAAACAAAGTCATTGATTATTTAGCAACAAAACCGAACACAATCAAGTTTGATGCTAATGGTGTAGAAAACACCGCAGCATTAGTAAAAAATCTCATTTGTCAGCAGAAAGTTGCTTAATTCTATTAATTAAATCAATTACATCAAGTACATTAATTAATCCCAAAAATCATGAATAAAACTAGAATTTGTATTACAACAATCGAATATCCACCTGATATTGGTGGTGTTGGTGAATCGGTTCATCGTATTGCTAAAATGCTCACCAACAGCGGTTATGAAGTCCATATTGCTGTTTTTCGTTCCAGTCATAGAAGTGTTACTGATGAAACTTACAGACGTGCAGGTTATGAAACAACTGTACAAGATAACATTTTTGTACATCGTATTCAGTCATCAATTAGTTCTGATATCACAGAATTAAGTGGCTATTTAAGTGATATTTATTTTCAACTCAAACTGTTGCATCAGAAATATCAATATAATCTTTTCCATGCTTTTTTCTTAATTGAAACAGGTTATGTAACAACAATTTTGGCTAAAGAAAATGATGTACCCATAATTAATAGTGTGCGGGGTGCTGACTTACACAAACATATTTTTAGTCCCAAAAATCATGGTCCTGTTGCATGGGTTTTAGATAATTCTGATTGGACTACTTTTGTTAGTCGGACTTTACGCAACAGAGCGAGTTTAATTGCTCCTGATAGTAAAATAAAATCTTGTGCTTTTTGGAATTCCATTGCACCAATTAACTTTGAAGAATTACCAAAACCAGAATTTTTTAATCAGGAATCATCAGGTTTAGTGATTGGTACTACAGGCAGATTTCGGGGTAAAAAAGGTATAGAATATCTTTTGGATGCTTGTAGTAAATTGAGTAAAGAAATCGACATTACTTTATTATTAATTGGTGATTTTATCGCCAAAGAAAAAGGTTATTGGCAACAAGAATTAAAAAATACTGATTTGGGTTCTCGGTTGCACATAACTGGAATGAAGACTCGTCAAGAAGCTTTAGCATATTTACCTTATTTAGATATTTTTGCTATTCCTTCTTTAACTGATGGTTGTCCAAATGCATTATTAGAAGCGATGTTAGCAGGTTGTGCAATTGTTGGTAGTAATGCTGATGCAATTGGTGAAATTATTGAAGATGGTGTAAGTGGATTATTAGTTAATCCTGCGAATGCAGCAGAATTAGCAGCAGCATTGCGATATTTAGCAGATAAACCCGAATTACGAAAACAAATGGGTGCAGCTGCAAAAACTAAAGCACAAACAGAACTTTCACCAGAAGTTGAATTAAATAATTGGTTGAGTATTTATCAAGGATTATTAGATAGTTCTGATAACCTAGTAATTCCACATTTGAAAGTTGTTTAATTTAACTTTTTTAGGATTGGAAATTTTGGCGGTTAAAACCGCAGCTACACAAACAAAACCCGTCTACACGGGTGATGAATTTCCCTAAATCCCAAATAAAGTTAATGAAGTTGATAATTTTGAGTCATAAACTATGAAACCACAAATTACAATTGTTGTATCTCCTCGCGAACGTTTCAGTTTTACCCGTGAATCTTTAGAAAGCATTTACGAGCATACTACAATCCCTTTCCAATTGATTTATGTAGATGGCAATTCTCCTAGTGAAATGAAACAATATCTCCAACAAAAATCTCAAGAAAAAGAATTTAAACTAATTCGCACTGAATATTATTTAGCACCGAATCAAGCCCGTAATTTAGCAATTCCTCATGTTGACACTAAATATGTATTGTTTGTTGATAATGATGTATTGGTTAGTCAGGGTTGGTTGAATTCGTTGTTAAAATGTGCTGAAGAAACTGAAGCTACTGTAGTTTGTCCGCTTACTTGTATTGGTAAAAATATTGGTGAGAAGATTCATTTAGCTGGTGGTGAAGCTCGTATTATCGAACAGCCAAATAAACAAGGCAAACTTAAACGCAAAGTTCATGAAGTACATTACTTTGTTAACCGCAATGTTGCAGATGTAAAAGAAGAATTACAACGTAAAAAATGTGAATTTGCTGAATTTCACTGTATGTTAGTTCGCACCGAAATTTTTGACAAAATTGGGTTGTTAGATGAAGGTTTTCTCTCTACCCGCGAACATATTGATTTTTGCATGATTGTGAATAATGTTGGTGGAAGCATCTATTGTGAACCGACTTCTGTTGTTACTTATGTCCCAGATTTGAAATGGGAAATTCCAGAATTATCATACTTTATGTTGCGTTGGAGTGATGCTTGGGAGGTAGCAAGTTTAGAACATTTTGCAGAAAAATGGAACTTACCTACCAAAGATAAATACTTTAAGAAACGCTACAGTCGGATGGGTTATCGTCGTCATCAAGGATTTTTAAAACCCTTTCTACGTTTCTTAACTTTTGGTTGGAATCCCTTATGGTTACAAAATTGGGCAATAGATATCGAGCATAAAATTAATAACATGATTACAAATAACTACGAAAAGAATCTCCCTAAAAAACAACAACTCTCGCAAACAATAAATATCGAAAAATCAAAAGAATTAGCTACGATGACAAGAAAGTAGGGAGTAGGGAGTAGGTGATTTAAATTTTATTAAACATTAATCTTTATTCCCACCTACTTAACTAAAAACATTATTTGATTAGTAATTCCTTTAACCCAGTTTATAATCATCCATCTCTCTTCTTTTCTTCTCTCAGCGTTCTCAGCGTCTCTGCGGTTATTTTAATTAGCAATCTTCTACCAACAAAGGAGTAATTAAAATCAGGGCAAATCTTCCAGTTTTTGAATCTTTAATCTGACAAATAAACAAGGAAAATAAAGAAAATATGGTTATTCAAGATTCTCAAAAAAGCAAACCCGATAAACCCAAGAATATCAAAGCTGCTTTACCTGGAATCAGTCAGATTTTACGGCGATTTGCACCTCAAATCAAAAAAGAAAGAAACTTACTCATTATGTCCTTTTTAGGACTAATGGCTGAAATTGCTTTACATTTACTTGAACCTTGGCCTTTAAAATTAATCTTTGATTATATCCTGGTTCCAGATTTTAAAGCGAAAATATCAGAATTACCTTTACTATCCCAATTTACCCCTGTTACCTTAGTCACAATTTTTTCACTTGGCTTAATCGCTATTGTCGCCTTGCGTGCTTGTGCAGCTTACTTTAGTGTGTATGGAATGGCACTCGCTGCCAGTAACGTATTAACTGAAGTTCGCACCGAACTTTACATCCATATTCAAAGCCTTTCCCTTTCTTTTCACAATAAAGCCAAAACCGGCGACTTGATTACCCGTATAACTTCTGATATCGATAAAATCCGGGAAGTTACGGTAATGGCACTACTTCCTTTAGCAGCCAATACCTTAACCATCGTCGGTATGATTCTGATTATGTTTTGGTTACATTGGGAATTAGCCCTAATTGCAGTTATTTTATTTCCTTTATTTCTTTACTCTACTTACCGTTTTACCCAACGCATTCGGGGTGTAGTCAAATCTCATCGTAAACGTGAAGGAAACCTTGCTGCTGCGGCTGCGGAATCCCTCAGCGCCATTAAGGTAGTACAAGCACTTTCTTTGGAAGAAATGCTAGAAGAATCCTTCGCTGATGAAAACCGCAGAAGTTTAGAAGCTACCGTCAAAATCCGAAAGCTCTCTGCTGGTTTAGAAAGATTAGTGGAACTTTTAGTCGGTTTCGCTACCGCTTTAGTTTTATGGCGGGGTGTATATTTAGTTTTAGCAAATGATATTACCCCAGGAGATTTACTGATTTTCGTTAATTACTTCCGCATCGCTTTTAAACCAATGCGTGTTTTAGCAAAATATGTGGGACAAATTACTAAAGCTACCGCTTCCGGGGAACGTATATTAGATATTTTAGACAGAGTTCCTAATATCCGGGATAGTCGTTTTGCAATTGATGCACCACCATTGAGGGGATGTATACAATTCGACAATGTGAGTTTTGGCTACGAACCAGAAAATAAAATACTCAAAAATATCAATTTTAAAGTTTTACCAGGTCAGCGTGTGGCTTTAGTAGGTGCTTCCGGCGGTGGTAAATCAACTATGACAAATTTATTACTCCGTCTCTACGACACCACAACAGGAGAGATATACGTAGATGGTCATAGTTTAAGAGAATATAAATTACAATCCTACCGGCGACAAGTAAGTATCGTTTTGCAAGATAGTGTTTTATTCGCTGCAAGTATTAGAGATAACATCGCTTACGGTTATTTAGCTGCCACAGACAAAGAAATCGAACGAGCTGCGCGTTTAGCGAATGCCCACAACTTTATCATGGAATTACCTGAAGGTTATGATACTGTTTTGGGAGAAAGAGGATGTACACTTTCCGGTGGACAAAGACAAAGAATTGCGATCGCGCGTGCTGCTGTACGTAACGCACCTATAGTAATTTTAGATGAACCGACTACTGGTTTAGACCAAGAAAGCGAATATTTAGTTAATGAAGCTTTGGATAGATTAACTCAAGAAAAAACAACTATTACTATTTCTCATAATCTCAAAGCAATTCAAGACGTAGATGTAATTTTCTACATTGAAGGTGGACAAATTCTAGAGAGAGGAACTCATAATCAACTAATACAGTTAGGTGGGAGGTATGCTGCAATGTATGCTTTACAGTCTGCTGTTGGTAATGGAAATACGGAATTAGGAGTTAGGAGTTAGGAGTGAGGAGTTAGGATTTTTTTTACTTTAACCTATAACCTATAACCTTAAACCTCTAACCTCTAACCTTTAACCTTTAACCTCTAACCTTAAACCTCTAACCTCTAACCTTTAACCTTTATGTCTTTGAATCAAACCCGTATAATACTTGTACGTCACGGACGAAGTACTTACAATGATCAACAACGTTATCAAGGCTGTTGTGATCAATCTGTACTTACACAACAAGGAAAGCACCAAGCATTAAAAACGGGAATAGCATTAAATCGAATTCCTTTTGATGCTGTTTATGCTAGTCCATTGAAACGTACTCAAGAAACGGCTAAAGAAATTTTGAGGGTTACGAATTCTTCTGCAAAATTATATCTAAATTCCAACCTCAAAGAAGTTGATTTGCCCGGATGGCAAGGTTTAAAGTATAAATATGTTCGTCAAGAGTTGAGGAAAGAATATCAAATTTGGGAAGAAAGTCCTCATGAATTTACTATTGATAGTATTGAATCAATGGGACAAACTTTACTCAAAACAAAAACTAAACCTGTTTTACAACTTTATGAACAAGCACGTCAATTTTGGCAAGAAATATTGCCACTTCATCAGGGTAAAACAATTTTAGTGGTAAGTCATGGTGGTACAATTCGCGCTTTAATCAGTACTGCAACCGAAATTCAAGCTTGTCATTATCACACTATTCAACAATCAAATAGCGGAATTAGCATTCTTGATTTTGAAAATACATTTTCATTAAAGGCTAAAATTACAGCTATTAATTTAACGCAACATTTAGGTGAGGTGTTACCAAAGCTAAAAAATGGTAAATATGGTTTGAGATTATTATTATTACCTGTGAATTTCCATAATGCTCAAACAAAAGATGACATAGATAAAATAACTACGTTGTTAAAAAATGTTGAGTTGGATTTTTGTCTTAGCAATCACACCCCTAATAGTGAATCCATTGTAGAATCAATTATTGAATCTCAGTCAAATACTCCGGTACATTTACAAGTATCTCGACAAGATTTTCTCGATATTTGGCATCAACAAATATCTAAACGTTCCCTTGATGATAATGTGCTGAGTACTGGTTTAATCGTCGCCGATACAAATACTATTTCTAATACCTTAAGTCAAATTTTGGAATTAAAATCAACTGCATCGCTACAAATTAATCCGGGAGAAATCACTGTTCTTTTTTATCCAACATCGCAGAATAAACCAGTATTACAAGCGATGAATATTAATGGAATGTTCTAGGAATTTTATATCCAATTTAATCAAATAATCATTTAAAAGGAGAATCATGATGAAAATTTTAATCACTGGAGTTGCAGGTTTTATTGGATATCATTTAGCACAAAGATTACTTTTAGATGGTGAACAAATTTATGGAATCGATAACCTCAATGATTATTATGATGTTAATTTAAAAAAAGCACGTTTGGCGCAATTGACACCAAATGCTAATTTTCAATTTCAACTTTTAGATTTAAATAATCGTGAAGGGATATTAAAACTATTTCAAGAGCAAAATTTTGATTGTGTAGTTAATCTCGCAGCTCAAGCAGGTGTACGTTATTCCTTAGAAAATCCCTTTGCTTATATTGATAGTAATTTAGTTGGTTTTGCCAATATTCTCGAAGCTTGTCGTCATACCCAACCGCAACATCTTGTTTTCGCTTCATCTAGTTCGGTTTATGGTACAAATACCAAAATTCCCTTTTCGGTGACAGATAATGTAGACAATCCCGTTTCTCTGTATGCAGCTACTAAAAAAGCTAACGAATTGATGGCGCATTCTTACAGGCATTTGTACAGTTTACCTATTACAGGATTACGCTTTTTTACAGTATACGGTCCTTGGGGAAGACCTGATATGGCTTATTTTAAATTTGTCCAAGCAATAGAACAAAATCAAGCCATTAATATCTTTAATTATGGCAAAATGCAGCGCGATTTTACTTTTATAGATGATGTGATTGAAGGTGTTGTCAGAGTAATGCATCAACCTCCTAAAGCTGCTCTGAATAATAACCATAATAATGCTCGCTATAAAATTTATAATATTGGTAATAATCAACCTGTAGAGTTATTAACCTTTATTGAAGTAATTGAAAAAGCTATGGGTAAACAAGCTATCAAGAATTTTTTACCGATGCAACCAGGAGATGTTCCCCGTACTTATGCAGATGTTGATGAGTTAATGCAGGATGTCGGATTCAAGCCAACTACAAATATTGAACAAGGAATTGATAATTTTGTCCGCTGGTACAAAGATTTCTACCAATCTCAACCTCAGACAGTTTTTCATATTACAGAATAAATCTATTTTATTATCTGAGATATAGCAATTCTAAACTATATATGAAAATTTATTTCCCCGATTTGTTGAAGAAGTCGGGAAACTAAATATCGTGATTTTTCACAAATCAAATAGGATTGCTATATAATTTTTATTTATTAATAAATCATCTCAGGTTTATTACATTTAATTCATAATTTCTCTATAATGTGAGGTGCATAGAATCATCAAATAAACCAAAATTCCATTTACTAAAAAAACAGAGAATGTCATATTTTTCCCGAAAAATTTTTGCGTTGAGTTCACAAGTTTTGGTTACTTCTTTGGTTTTCTCATCAGAAGTAAAAGCTCAAGAAGTAGAAAATATACAGAAAGATATGACGGATATTCCCAGCGTTGCTGAATTATCTGAAGTTGAATCGGAAGAATGGAATTTTCAAGTTTTACGAGATTTTATTCAACGTTACAACATTGATACAAAATATCCTTTAGCAAATTTTCAGAATGATGGTGTTGTTACACGTTATGAATTTGCTGTTTTATTAAATGATGTAATTCAACATATTGATAATTTAGAGAATATAAATAAAAATATTAAAGGAACTAATTTAATAACTCAGGAAGAATTAAACTATTTAAGTAAATTACAACATGATTTTGCTTTTGAGTTACATGGAATTAATCAAAGAATAGAAAAATTAGAAACACAAACCGTTCCCCAATTTTCTACAACAAGTAAATTGAGTGGAGAAGTTATATTTGCACTTACTGCTGTAGGAGAAGGAAATAAGGCTAATGACGATGAAAAAACTGATAGTAATATAACTTTTAGCAGTCGCACTAAGTTACAGTTAAATAGTACCTTTTCTGGTAGAGATAGACTAAAAACTTCTTTGAAAACTAGCAATATTCAGTCGCTTGATTCCGCTACCGGAACTAATATGACTCGTTTAAGCTCTGAAGGTGATGATAAAAATAAATTTAAATTAGGTGATTTAACATATCGCTTTCGTATGGGAAAACAAGCCAGAGTTTATATTGGTGCAAAAGGTTTAGAAATCAAAGATTTTACTAATACGATTAATCCCTATTTAGATGGTAATGATGATGGTGCAGTTTCTCGATTTGCACAACGCAATCCTATCTACCGTCAAGGAGGAGGTGCTGGAATTGGTGTAGAATATAAAATTAGCGATAGTTTAGAACTTGGTTTGGGATATATTGCTGATGATGCTGAACGACCAAAATATGGTTTAACTAAATCAGATTATGCAGCTATTTCTCAACTAACTTTTAAGCCAAATAAAATGTTTATACTTGGTTTAAATTACATCCATTCTTTCAATAATCTTGATACTAATACAGGTAGCGATCGCGCTAATGACCCGTTTAATGATAATAGTGAATCTATAAATGCCAATTCTTTCGGTTTACAAGGTTCAGTTGCTCTAAATAAAAACCTTTTTCTGGGAAGCTGGGTTGGTTATACTCATGCTACAGCAAATGATTTACCCAATAAACCAACTGCAAATATTCTCAATTGGGCTTTTACTTTAGCAATTCCAGATTTAGGTAAGAAAGGTAATCTCGGTGGACTTATTATTGGACAACCACCCAAACTTATTAATAATCAGTATCAATTAAATGGTGAAGAATATACAGATAAAGACACTTCTCTACATTTAGAAGCCTTTTATCGTTTTAAAATAAATGATAATATGACCATTACTCCTGGTATCGTGGTTATTACGAACCCAGAACATAACAGTGATAACGATACCGTTTATCTTGGTACCTTACGGACAACTTTTAGTTTTTAACTATTAACTAACAATAAATTTTGCTTTACACTCAAAAGTAAATCTTGAAAGCGAAATGGTTTCGTCATATAATCATTCGCACCAAAAGCAAAAGCCTTTGCTTTATCTTCATCATCACTACGAGCAGTTATAACGATAATTGGTAATTTTCTCCCTTGGGTTCGTAATTCTCGTAAAACCGTAAAACCATCTTTAAATGGTAATCCTATATCCAATACCATTAAATCAAATTGTTTGTTTAAAGCAATTTCAGTTGCTCGTTCACCGTCTTCTGCTACAACTGTGGTATAACCATTCTTCCGCAATCCTTTTTGCAAAAAGGCTGCAAGACGATTTTCATCTTCAACGATTAATATTTCACTCATTTTAGATTTTTTAGATTAGATACAAACTGACAGATAAGATTGATTTAAAAAATAAAACTTCCATGAATATCTAAATATAATATTTACTTCAAATCATTAAATTATGTTAACTATTTTAAATATCTTTACATTGCAAGCAAATCATAACTAAATTTTTGAGGCTATGAGTTCTAAATTTACGAAATGCATTTGATTGCAGTGAAGTTTATGAATGATTCTAAGTTTAAGCTAACGATTAGTGTAACAAAAATCATCCTAATTACTAAAAATTTATTCAACTTATTCAGCAATTAGAATCATTGCTTGAAACTTTTTAAAATATAGTTAATTTTAAACAATTATCTAAATTGAGCCAAAGCTTCTATTTGAAAACCAGTTATTTTTGAATCCTCAATGAATACAATAATAACTTTATAAACGTGAAAAAAACATTAATTTAATATGAGAGAATTATCATCTATTAGTAAATATAATATAAGTCATAATTTATTAACATTAAATCCCCCGCAGGGGTATTTATAAAAGCAAACATCACAAATTTATAGATAAGTACCTATGCCTTCATTAATTAGACATTTCTTTTAGGCAGGGAATAGGGAATAGGCAAAAGGGAACAGTAATATAACTGAGTAGTAATTATAAGTACTTGTGCCTTCATTAATTAAACATTTGTCCGAAGCGAATGCAGCGTAGCGAAATCAAGGAATCGCAGGGGTTTGAGGGTTATTTCAATTATTTTTGAAATATACAAATATTTTTGCATGAGTACTTATAAATAATTTTGCTTAAGTACTTAATTTATAGGGATATAAAATCAGAAAAATAGCCATATATTCTTTTCTCAGCGTTGAAATCAGAAAATATGGCTAAAATCATTTTATAAAACTTACTTTGCTTCCATTTCCAGAAGTTCAGGGATAGTTACAAAGCTATAACCCTGTTGTTTGAGTTTGGCAATTATCTCAGGTAAAGCTTGGATTGTGCGAGTGCGATCGCCACCACCATCGTGTAGTAATATAATCCCACCAGGACGTGAATTTTTGATAACATTATTTACCAGTGTCGCTGGTGCAGGTTGCTGGAAGTCACGAGAATCAGCAGACCACATCAAAGTAGCATATTTTTGATTTCTAGCGTGAGCAACCAAACCATTATTTAAATGTCCTCCCGGTGGACGAAATAAATTTGTTTTTACACCCGTAACTTGATAAATTAATTCTGTAGTTTTATCAATTTCAAAAGCAGCAACTTGGGGATTCATGAAATGATACCAATGATGCCAAGTATGATTAGCTATTGCATGACCTTCAGCTATAACTTGCTTTCCTAATTCAGGATTATTTTTGAGTGCTTGTCCGACTACAAAAAATGTAGCTTTAATATTATTCTTTTTGAGAATATCTAATGTTTGTCTAGTACTATTTTTCCAGGGTCCATCATCAAAAGTTAAAGCAATAACTTTTTTATTTCCAGCAGGTTTAATTTCATGGATTATTTTACCATTAAAGCTTGCTGGTGCAACAGAAAGCAAGTTTTTTTGCTTGAACTGTTCATTCAGACTCGCTTCCATTGCGGTTTTAAATTCTGCAACTCGCTGTTGATTGTCGGCTTGAGAATTGACTATTTCGATTTTTGGTTTATTGATACCGATAATTTGAAATAGATTCAAATTTGAAGGTACAATCAAACTCAAGCATAAGGTACTACTAAAAAGAAGTAAGGCAATTAAATTTTTATGAGGTGTAACAAATAATTTTCTACTTTCCACTTGATATTTCTCTCAAAAATATAATTTAGGTTAGATGCTTTTAGTCTGCAAAAATAATCACTCATTCCCATCTTCAGCTTGATTTATCAGCTAAATATCGGACAAGGAATTTTATTTTATAAAATTATTTTGTAGGCTTTTTTGTAAACAAATAAATATTAATAGCTTACGGTAAAGTTAATATTCGCCCTTAGCTTATACGGCAGTTTTACCTTACCGAATAAGGCTGAGGTGGTGAAATTAATAAATTAATCTTAATTCTCGCTAAAACTTTATTAGTTTTTACTAACTGTCTACCTTGAAACAATAGTAAAGCGACTGTAGAATCAAAGTAAGAATCCCTAACTATTTAATTTATAATTACTACAAAATAATCTGTTACTTATCCGAACAAATATCGGGAATCGACTGTAGAACGAGTAGATAAATTCTCTCGTCAATGATTATTACTCTAAATACGAGTTAGATTTCATAGATATAATTTAGTCATAATAGCAGGCTAATTGTCACCTGCTATTACGATAGTAATATCAGTTTAGGAAAAAGGCAATAATAATAAATACTTTTAGGATAAAGCAGATTAATATTTAATTAAAATATATTTAATCTCTAATTAAGTAGCTATGCCTTCATTAATTAGACATTTCTTTTAGGCAGGGAATAGGGAATAGGCAAAAGGGAACAGTAATATAACTGAGTAGTAATTATATAAATAATTTTGCTTAAGTAATTAATATCGGTTTAAAATTTAATTAAAAAATATTTTTCTTAACATCTTGTAGTGTGGGCATCCTGCCCGCTAGTAAAAGGGCATCCTGCCCGCTAGTACTCCACCACATTAATTTTAAGGGGTTGAGGTAGTGCGAGCTTCTAGCTCGCTCTTTGACTACCAGGGAGCTAGAAGCTCCCACTACAAACGCATTACCCCTCATAACTTATGTGGCGGAGTACTAGTAAAATACAAATTAAATTTAAATGCGCGACAACTGATTAACTTCGTAAGCGATAACCCACACCTCGAACCGTTTCAATCAACTCACTACCGAACTTTTTTCTTAAATAACCAATGTAAACATCCACAATATTTGAACCGGGATCATAATCGTATCCCCAAACTCGATCTAGAAGTTGTTCTCGACTCATAACTTGTCCGGGATGGCTAAAAAGAGTTTCTGCTAAAGTAAATTCACGGGCTGGTAAATCGATAATATTGCCATTTACTCGGACTTTTCGAGTCCGTAAATCGAGTAATACATTACCTGCTTGGAGAATATGTTCTTCCTGAATTTGAGAGGCTTGAGTATTTCTTAACCTTAACCGTACTCGTGCGAGTAATTCTTCAAATCGGAATGGTTTGGTCATATAATCATCAGCACCACCTTCTAATCCCGCAACTTTATCATTAATATCATCACGAGCGGTTAATATAATGATGGCTAAATTTTCTCCTTGTCCCCTGATTGCTTCCAAAACATCTAAACCATCTTTACCGGGAAGTCCTAAATCAAGAATCAGTAAATCAAAATTATTTCCAACAGCCAAATTTAAAGTTTCTTTCGCATCCGATGCAATTGTAGGTGTAAACCCATTTGCACGTAAACCTTTTGCAATAAAAGAAGCAATGCGAAACTCGTCTTCAGCAATTAGAATTTGACTCATAATGACCTATAATTAAGATTTTAAAATTTAATTTAATTTTATAAAAAATTCTTGCGGCGAGCTTAATTAATTAATTAATTAAACACTCTGAAGGGGCGAAAATTATTAATCCTCAACTGGTAATATTATACAAAAACTAGCACCTTTTGCTGGCTCACTGTGTAACGTTACTTCTCCATTGTGAGCTTGTGCGATCGCCTTAACAATAGATAATCCTAAACCAGCACCTTCGGAACGACGACGACTATGAGCAGCACGAGCAAAACGGTCAAAAATCCGTTCTTGATCATCTTGCTTAATTCCTTCTCCTGTATCACGTACCCAAAATTTGACTTTTCCTTTGGTCAGAGAAGAACCAATTGCAATAGTGTCACTACTGACTGTATGTTGAGTGGCATTTTGTGAAAGGTTCATTATCGCTTGAGTAATTCGTTGACGATCTACAACAATTTTTCCGTGACCAATTTTATCGAGACACCAATTACGTTCTCCTAAAGCTTGAGCTTTAGCAAATAACTCTTGAGTTAAACTATGAACATCAACCGTTTCTAACTGTAAAAAATCTGGACGTTCGGCTTTTGCGAGTAGAATTAAATCTTCTACAAATCGACTCACTCTGTCTAATTCATCAAGCACCAAAGTTACCGTCTCATTAATTTCTTCTGGATCATCCTCACCCATTAATTCTAAATGTCCCCGAATAATAGTAATAGGGGTTCTTAATTCGTGTCCTGCATCATTAATAAAATTGCGTTGAGTAATAAAAGTTGTTTGCAATCTATCCATCATCTCGTTGAAAGTGGTTGCAACTTCAGCAAGTTCATCTTTACCGCGAACCGGAATCCGTTTGCTCAAATCAGATTCGCTAATTGAACGAGCAGTTGTACTAAAAGTACGTATTGGAGCTAGTATTATTCCAGAAGCAATCCAAGAAAGTGCCGAAGCAACAATCATCACAAAAATACTAACTTGACTTACAACCCCTACTGCGTCAACTACCTCTTGACGTTCACCACTCACAGTATGAGCCACTACAAATACTCCAGCAACTTTCCCCTTTATTTTTACAGGGGTAGCATTATAAATAACATCACCAGATGGAGTGTTAGGCAAAAAAACTTCTCCTTCTTCTGGTTTATCTAGTTTTGCCCAATTAAGCATTAATTCTGAATTTCGGTCAAATACTTTTGGTCTTCCCCTGGGACTCGATTTAAAGAATTTTCCATCGATAAAAGTAAGCAAAAAAGTATCATCTTCTGGAAGTTGTTGACCTAAAAATGCATTGAAAAAATCTTTGAGCTCTCTTGTCGATTCCGGAGGGATCAGACGCTCATCCGGTTCATTTATCCAACCAGAATCCTCTATATCATCTAATTCTGCTTCATCTAATTTCTTACCATCTCCACTAACAATTAGTTGGTTAAATACCTCCATCTTTTCCCCCAACTCCCGACGAACTCGGATATCGACATTAGCGTATAGTAGAGTCCGAAATGCCGGAATTGAAACTAGAAAAATAAACGTAATAATTAGTAAATACCAAAACAGAATGCGAGTACGAGTAGCCCAAAATAATCGCCGCCATTTATTATAACCAAAGAGTTTGGTCATAGAACTATCTACTTGTTGAGAGTAGTTTTTGAGAGGATTTGGATTAAATCGATTAAATATTGACATTAAAGGATAGTTGACAGTGGACAGTGGACAGTGGACAGTTGACAGTGGGCAGTTGACAGTGGACAGTTGATAGTGGTTAGTCGATAGTGGTTGGTTGTTGGTTGATAAGCTCTCATTGCCTTTAATTTGTATATTCAAATTTTATTAAAGTCTTGTAGTGCGGGCATCCTGCCCGCTAGAAAAATACAAATTAAATGCGCGACAACTTAACTGATAACTGATAACTGATAACTGTCAACTGATAACTGATAACTGAATAACTGATAACTGATAACTGTTAACTGTTTAATCGTTCTGCAACAAGCTTAAGACGACGTAATTGTGCTTGCATATCTTCACTAGTAAATTTTTCGGCAAAGATTTTAAAACCCCAAGTTATTAAGGGATTGGGAATCTCAAATTCAAAACGATTAACTAAATGAGTTCCCTTATTTATTGGTTGACATTCCCAACGGTCGGTTCCTTGAAAGAAACCTTTAAATCCCCAAACTACCAGACCTGGTTCCCTCTCTACAACAGTAGTAGCTAATGTCGGTTTTATTACTGGTATTTGAATAATAAACTTACTTTTACTACCTACTTCTGTACTCCAATCTCCGATTGGTTCGCAACACAAAGCGGGATTTAACCATCGATGCATTAAAACGCGGTCTGTGATACATTGTTCGACGACTGCGGATGTAGCGTTAATATCAACCGATTGTTCAAAAACTTGTTTATGAGGCATTTTATCGGATATTTAAAATTTGAATATAATCTCCGCACTTAGATTAACGTAAAAAACCAGTTATTAGATGAGCTTTTGAGCAATACTACAAACTATTTTACATTAGATAATGTGTATATACTAATACATCGGAATCAGTGATTTTTGGTTGTTCTGATTAGTTTGTTAGGGAAAAAGTGAATAAAAATAAAAAAAGTAAAAAATAAGCTTGATATAAATTATTTGTAAGATTTACTGGTAAATTAGGTTGCAAAACACTTGTGAAGTTGTCAGGGTGTGATATTGTTTCAGGCAATGTATCACCATTACATCTAAGGTGTTTTTTGCAATAACACCAAACTTTAAAACTGGAAAACTATGATTTCAACTTGGCAAGATATAACCCAAGTGGTGGGTGCTGATTTATCAATAAAAATAGGGTCAATCTTGGCACAAACACCACCTTCATTAACACCATATGGTGCGGGGGGATTTCAAACTTATACCGAAAATGCTTTTGCACAAGTAGTAAGTTTGTTACCTCGATTGCTGGGTGCTGTTCTGATTTTGTTTGTTGGTTGGCTGGTTGCTTACATAGCGAAAGCGATAGTCCAAGGACTGTTGAATCGGACTAACATCGATAACCGGATTGCTTCTGGGTTGACGGGTAGTGACTCGATTCAAGTAGAGAAATTTATTTCTGGCTTGGTTTTTTGGACTATTCTGCTGATTACCATAGTTGCAGTTTTAGATACCTTAGAGCTAAGGGTAGCTTCTCAACCGCTGAATTCTTTTCTAACTCAAATTGGGGAATTTTTACCTAGATTGCTGGGTGCGGGAATTTTGTTGGGAGTAGCTTGGTTAGTCGCAACTCTCGTCAAAACCTTGACAGTAAATGCTCTTAATGCATTAAACGTAGACGAACGATTAAACACACAGCAAGATCGAACTGCTGCTAGTAGCAATCAACTTTCTATTTCCCAGACAATTGGTACTGCTCTTTACTGGTTCATCTTCTTACTGTTCTTGATTCCAGTATTGAATACTCTAAATTTGCAACAAGCGCTTCTACCAATAGAAGCTTTAGTAACGCAAATTTTGACAATTCTGCCGAATATTTTGGGTGCGGTAATTATCGGTGTAGTTGGTTGGTTTGCGGCTAATATTATTCGTCGGATTGTAACTAACCTGCTTTCTACAACTGGAATTGACCATTTAGGAAGTCGATTTGGACTTTCTCAAACTTCCTCTGGTGGACAATCTTTATCTTCCATTCTGGGTACAATTGTCTACGTTTTAATTTTGATACCTGTGGCGATCGCGGCGCTGAATACTCTGCAAATTCAAGCGATTTCGTTACCAGCAATTGCGATGCTGCAACAGGTTCTGAATGCGATACCTTTAATCTTCACGGCTGCGGCAATTTTAGCAGTTGCCTATTTCCTAGGAAGATTTGTATCAGAACTAGTTACCAGCATTCTTACTAGTATCGGCTTTAACAACATTTTCTCCATCCTGGGTTTACCTACACCCGCAAGAAGAACAACAGTCACAGCAGAAGGAGAAATACCTTCACCAACATCCCGTACCCCATCAGAAGTTGTCGGCATTGTTGTCTTTATTGGCATTATGCTATTCGCAGCGGTTGCAGCGATTAATATCCTGAATATTCCAGCGCTTACAGCATTGGTGACAGGAATCGTGATTATATTGGGACGGATTTTAGCTGGATTAGTAGTATTTGCTGTGGGTTTATTCTTGGCAAATCTGGCATTCAGCATCATTACCAGTTCCGGTAATGCTCAAGCGAGAATTTTAGGTCAGGTAGCTAGAATAGCCATAATCGTATTAGTTTCGGCGATGGCACTGCAACAAATCGGCGTTGCACCTGATATCGTCAATTTAGCTTTCGGTTTGTTGTTGGGTGCCCTAGCAGTTGCGATCGCGCTTTCTTTTGGTCTTGGTTCTCGCGATATCGCCAAAGATCAAGTACAACAATGGCTAAACTCTTTTAAGAATAAATAGTCTAGAAATTTGATCTGAAGTCTGAAGTATTAGGGATGAAACCAAAAGAGTTAAAGGAGAGTACTTCCGAAAGGGAAGTAAATTACTCAATCAAAACTGTAAAAGCTTAATTTTTCGTGGGTAAGAAGTCGGGTTTTGATTACTCTTTTCTGATGTTACGAATATTTATTGTAAAAAACCCGACTTCTATGATATTGAGTTTTCCTTGTTAAGAGTTTCTTATTCCCCAGCTAGCTGAAGATTTTCAATCTTCATCCTTGATACTTCACACTTTTTTTGAGTTTAATTTGCAATTCACCTTTAATCCGATTGAGAATCGAAGACTCATCAAGGTTTGCCAGAATTTTATTGATAACTGCTTTTGGTCCATCAGGTCCCCAAGTAGCTCCATTTGCTAAATATGCTTTAGTTACTTGTCCAATACCATAAGAAGAAACACCAGCAACACCAGCTTGAGTCAGTGCAACCGATACATAAGGACCAAGAGTTGCGCCCCCAGTAGCTGGTGCGGAAATACCAAGTAAAGTTTTTAACGAACTTAATCCCAAATTTGCGAGTAATTCGCTAGCACTAATACCGCCCATACTCAAAGCGATTTTTTGTAGTAATTTTAACGCTCCAGATTCTGTCATCGGAATACCGTAAAGCCGGGATAATCCGAGAATTAAGAAAACATCGATCGCCGCAGCACTGACAATATCTAATACAGTCACCGGGTTAAGAGCAACAGCCAAAGCCTTAGTAATTACCGACTTCCAAATCAACTGATTAGCGGCAGCCTCACGCAATTTCAACTTACGCTCTAACAATTGCTCATTCACATCATCAGCATAAAGCATAGTATTGAGAGCGACTAAATCTTTACCATCACGGTGAAGAATCTCTAATATTCTTAGTTTTAATTCCTCAACTTGAGGTTTACCTTTACGTAACTGTAAATTCTTAGAACCATCAGGATTCTGCACTAAAGTTCTCACCAAAGGAGAAGCGGCAGCGGTAACAATTTCCGCAGGTGAAAGCAACTCCTTAACACGTTCATCCCGAATTTTCTCATAAACTGCAATTCGGTCAGCTTGGGGATATTGGTCTACCTTATTAAATACTAATAAAATCGGTTTACGGGCATCTCGCAACTGAGAAAGAGCTTCATGTTCGAGCTTAGTCATATCCCCAGAAACCACAAACAAAATTAAATCTGCCTGTTTAGCAATTTGTTCAGCTAATGCAGTACGAGTTTCACCATCAACTTCATCCAAACCAGGAGTATCGATCAACTCGACTTGGGATTGTCCGCTAACACTAGGAAGAGTGACTCGTAAAGCCCGTTGAGATTCACCAAATAGCTCCTCATTAATAGTCCAATTAACTCTTTGTGCATCGCGAGTTACACCATGGAGAGGACCAGTTTCAAACACCTCTTTTCCAACCATAGCATTGAGCAAAGAAGACTTACCCCGTCCCACCATCCCAAAAGCAGCAATTTGTACCGTCATGCTTTCCAACTTAGTCAGCATACCTTCCAAATCAGCAATTTCCATTTCCAGCCCTTGAACTTCCGAAACACTCAAATCGAGATTAGCAACCATAGCACTCAACGCCGTTTTTGCTTGTTTATAGTGAAGTTCAGCCTGAATCTCCTCAAAAGTAAAAATCGCCTGATCTAATTCCTCAGTGCTGGAATAATTATTGCTTTGGGTTTCCGGTGAAGGTACAGTCATATCAATTTTGGATTTTAGATTTTAGATTTTAGATTTTGGATTTTGGATTTAGATTTAGATTTTAAATTTTGTTACACCTTCTTCCATCGTAATGTTTTTTTAAGGGCATGAGTAATGGGTAATTTTAACCTCTAACCTTTGACCTCTAACCTTTGACCTCTTTTAACCTTACAATTGGTTGCAAAAAAGTCATAAACTAAAAATTGCATTAATGTAGCTGTTAGATATTGACTTAATCACCCGTGCGAAAAATTGTTATTGCTGGCAACTGGAAAATGTTCAAAACCAAGGCAGAATCCGAGGAATTTTTACAAGGATTTCTACCTTTATTACAAGAGACTCCCGACGATAGAGAAGCGGTATTGTGCGTTCCCTTTACCGATTTAAACGTTTTATCTAGGAACTTGCATGGTAGTCGCACCAGATTGGGAGCGCAAAATGTTCATTGGGAAGAAACGGGAGCTTACACGGGCGAAATTTCCCCTTTAATGCTCTGTGAAATTGGGGTACGTTATGTAATTATCGGTCATAGCGAACGACGGCAATATTTTGGTGAAACGGATGAAACCGTTAACCTGCGCCTCAAAGCCGCTCAAAGACATGGAATGACACCTATTTTATGTGTCGGTGAAACCAAAAAACAAAGGGATGCTGGAGAAACTGAATCAATAATTACTCATCAAATCAAGAAAGCTTTGGTAGAAGTTGACCAAAATAATCTGGTAATTGCTTACGAACCAATTTGGGCAATCGGTACCGGATATACTTGTGAATCCAGCGAAGCTAATCGAGTCATCGGTTTAATTCGCAGCTTACTGAACAATAAAAATGTATCTATTCAATATGGAGGTTCCGTGAAACCCAACAATATTGATGATATTATGGCTCAACCTGAAATCGATGGTGCTTTAGTTGGTGGAGCAAGTTTGGAATTCCAAAGTTTCGCCCGAATCGTTAATTTTAAGTAAAAAAGGTGTGGAGAGTTGACAGTTGACAGTTGACAGTTGACAGTTGACAGTTAATTTCTCCCATCCCCTTTTCCCCTCGTCCCCTTGTCCCCTTGTCTCCCCCATCTCCCCATCCCCCCATCCCCCCATCCCCTTGTCCCCTTGTCTCCCCCATCTCCCCATCCCCCCATCTCCCCATCCTTTATTCAACACAAATTTCCGATGCTTAACTTCAACTGGGGCGATCGCACTTTTTTAATGGGTGTTTTAAATGTAACTCCTGATAGTTTTAGCGATGGTGGTGAGTTTAATCAACCAGATGCTGCTTTGCATCAAGCGCAAGCTTTGGCTGCGGCTGGTGCGGATATCATTGACGTGGGTGGACAATCTACTCGACCTGGTGCTGAACAAATATCTGTAGAATTAGAACTTGAGCGAGTGCTGTCAGTTATAAAGCTGATTCGTCCCCAAATTGACATTCCAATTTCCGTAGATACCACTTCTTCAATTGTTGCCAAAGCTGCTGTTAATGCTGGTGCGGATATGGTTAACGATATTTCTGGCGGTACTTTTGACTCGTTGATGTTTTCTACAGTCGCTGAGTTGAATGTGCCGATTGTGTTAATGCATATCCGAGGAAACCCGCAGACAATGCAGCAGATGATTGAGTATGAAGATGTAATCGAAGAAATATCTGATTTTTTATGCCAACAAATAACCGCAGCAACAGCTGCGGGAATTCAAAGAGAAAAAATCATTATCGATCCCGGTATTGGCTTTGCTAAAAACTTAGAACAAAATTTAGAAATTTTTCGCCGCTTAACAGAATTAAGAAAACTTAACTGTCCGATTTTAGTCGGACCGTCTCGTAAAAGTTTTATAGGAAAAATTCTTAATCAACCAAACCCCAAAGCCAGAGTTTGGGGAACGGCTGCGGCTTGTTGTGCGGCAATTTTTAATGGTGCCGATATATTACGAATTCACGATGTTGAACAAATACGAGATGTCTCAATGGTTGCCGACGCTATTTGCCGCTCAAATCAAAACAAGTAAATATTGGCTATAAATTAACGTGAGTTCGATGTTGATTGCTTCGATTCGGCGATTATGATTAAGTTATGAGTTATGAGTTATGAGTTATGAGTTATGAGTTATGAGTTATGAGTAATAAATAATAAGTTATGAATTAAAACTTCTTACTTCTTACTTATTTGTGGGGTAATTCGCCGGGTTTTGATGATTGTCTGTTCCAACCCAGATTTATCTTAAAAACCCGACTTTTGTGCTAGTCGTCGAATTCACGTTAAATTAATTTCTTGAATAAATGCAAGTATTGGTTTAGGATTCAGCACCATTACCTTCTTCATTTCTGGGTCTTCTTGCAGTATGTTCGGCTACCGTTTCAGCTGTTATTTGCTGAACAATGTCATTTTTACCGGAACCAGGATCTACAAAAACAACTTTGGAATTAGGACTTTCACCTAATTTATAACTAGCGTTGATGTAATCTTGAGCAACTAGATAGCGGAGAATTTCCTTGTTTTCCGGAACACTACGCAAAGCTTCAGAAAGAATCTGCATACTGGTACTAGTACCTTCAGCTTTCTTAATTGCAGCTTGACGTTCACCTTCGGCTTCGAGAATTGCAGCACGGCTTTTAATTTCAGCCGCACGTTGGTCTTCCATTGATTTTCGCACGCTTTCGGGAGGTGTAATTGATTGAATATCTAGCCGAATAATCTCAACTCCCCAATCGATGGTTTTTTGATTCAATCGATCCAACAATTCTCGATCCATATCAACTCTAGAGACATTAGTTTCTTCTAGAGTATTTTGAGCAATGATTTCCCGTAGAGAAGTTGTAGTAATTTGATTTAAACCTTGTGCTAAATCATCGATTTGGTAGAAGCTTTTCTCCATATCTTTGATGCGCCAATACACAATAGCATCAATTTCTAGGTAAATATTATCTTTAGTAATTACATTTTGGGGTTTTATATCCAGTATCTGTTCCCGTGTGGTATCTTCCATGACAATTTGGTCGATCACGGGAACGATAAAGTTGATCCCAGGTCGTAATTTCCGATGATACTGACCCAAGCGTTCTACTAAAGCTTCGTTTCCTTGATTAATAATCTTAGTTGAACCTAATGAATAACCTATAAGCGCTAAAGCTATAGCAATAATTGATGTTTCCATTTATGCTCCTTGTACAGCAATAGGGAGATTTAATTTAAGTAGTCGCGTTCCTACCTCGTCTTACCTTTAGTCTAATAAAAAAATCAATGTGTAATTTTATTATCACGAGAGAGGTGACTTCAGACAAGATATTGTCTTTACCAGCCCATTAATAACACGCGCTTATTATTGCATTATTTTTGTCATATTGGGGAGAGGGGATGGGGAGATGGGGGGACAAGGGGATGGGGGGACAAGGGGACAAGGGGACAAGGGGACAAGGGGATGGGGAGACAAGGGGATGGGGGGACAAGGGGATGGGGAGAAATTTAATAATTCAAAATAACTATCAACTGTCAACTGTCAACTGTCAACTGCCAACTGTCAACTGTCAACTGTTCACCAAGACTTAACACTTGCAGGTAACTGAGAATTCAAGCGTAATTTAATTTGTGGTGTCGAAAAAGATTGAGCGTAGCCAGGGGTTAAAAATTGTTGATAATTTTTTGCTTCGGGTGTAAGTTGTTTGACGAATGCTACACTTACACCTTTAAGTAATTCTCGTAAAGGTCTAGCTTCTATTCCCCGCCGCTCTTTAATAATATTTGTAGCTGAATTTGCATAAAGATTCTCGTCACTTATACTCAGATGGGTGCCGCCAATTGCTGTTAATAGATACTTTTGTCCGCCTAGTTGGGTAAAAGGCTGTATTTGATGTGTTAGGGCTGGTGTGAGCGCGTCTTCGGTTCCCGTTAAGATTAAAACTGGTTTGTTAATTTTATTTAAACCTTTGTCACCAAAAAGTTTCCCTACCATCGGATTAAGCGCGATCGCACTTTTAACTCGTTCGTCTCGTAGCTGTAATTTGTTTTCTGATAAGGAGGCTGCGGCACATTCTAACCAGTCAGCCGGTGCATTAGTAATATTTAAGGAATTGTTACAGAATCTCTTGAGTTGCTCGATGTTGACTTCTCCCCCAACTACTGCTAGTGCTGTATAACCTCCTAAAGAATGTCCGATAACGCTTACTTGCTGAGTATTTAATTGTCCTTGAAGTTTTCCTGATTGATTATTCAGTTTTGTTAATTCATCTAGTAAAAAGCTAATATCTTTTGGTCGGTCAATAAATTCAGTAGGGTTAAGCAATTTTTTTAAGTCGGCTGCATTTTTGGCTTGATTAATAGCTGTAGCGTTGCTACCTGGATGTTCAATCGCTGCAACACTAATTCCATGGGAAGCTAAATGATTGGCTAAGTAAGCTAAATATTTGCGATTTGCACCAAATCCGTGAGATATCACAACTAATGGTTGTTGTGATTGTTTTACTCCACTAAAATAAATATCTGCGGAAATAGTCCGGTTTCGTTTTGGATCTCGTAAGGTAATTGTTTGCTGTTCCACTGGTTGTTTACCAATAGTTGCTGGATTAAAATTTAGGGAATTTGGGTTATATTCTGTTTGATTTTTGACAAACAATTCTCGTGCAAGTAAAGAGCCAAGAGCTTGACTCTTCAAACGATTAGGGTTGAATTCCACAGCCAAACTCATGGCTTTTGTCGCATCTACAGTAATATTTGTTTGGGGATATGCCCGTAAAAACCCAAGTATACTCAAACCGTTAACTTGTCTTAAAGCTAAACTAAGCGCACCTTCAACACTTTCAATACTCGAACCTGGTAAAGCTGCTTTCAATGAACTGATTAATTGTCTACCCCAAGAGGTTTTTTGCAACTCTTGGCTAAAATTATCGGCTGTTTTGGGGTCTATTTCTAAACGTCGCTGCAATAATCCTTGCATTCCACTGGGAATAAAAGGTGATAAAACTTGTAGGGAAGTCGGTATTTTTCCCGTTTTAGCAAATTGTTCCAAATCGGCGATCGCCACTGATTGTTCAAAGGGACCCAAGCGAATGGTAACGGTTTGGGCTGCAAAGGCTGAAGGTATACCCAGGGAAGTGCAACAAGCAAAGGTTAAGCCGCACAACAAACCTTTTATCTGGGATACTCGTTGTGGAAATCGTCCAGAATGCTTGAATAACATATTGCTCCTAGTTAATACTTAAGGATAGCTGAAAAAATTTTTGAACAAATAAGACGTTGCAATGCAACGTCTCTACATTGTTTCCTTTGTTAAGGAAAAAATTTTTGAATTTTGGATCAAAAAATATATTCGAGAGATTCCTAAAAACCGATTCCGAAGAATCTCAGAACACCCAAAATACTACCTAAAGGTCCACCAATTTGATTGATGGTATCACCAGTTTTGGCTATACCAGAACGGCTGACTAACAATACATCATTACTACGCAGAATCGGATTAGTTTTCTCGTTGATTCCGGCTTTCAAATCTACTTCTACCAAGCGCTTGGTCACAGAACCATCGGGATTCAAACGTATCAAGTCAATTTTAGCGCTGCTAGCTCTAGCATCGTTAAATCCACCTGCTGCGAGTAAGGCTTGGTTAAGAGAACTATTTGGTCTAATTTGTACTGGTCCTGGTCTTTTAACTTCCCCTACCACACTCACTTCCATTTGTGCCGCAGACAAAGTTGTTGTAGCCAACTGTGTAGCTTCGGCTGGGTTGATTTCAGTTGCGGTTGGGAATACAATTGTATCTCCATCTTGAACAACTATGTCTTGGTTAACATCACCGCTTGTTAACAATCGCCACAAATCCACATTGATCAGTTGTTCAGTACCTGTTCTTGTGGGTCTTCTAATAATCACATTACGAACATTCGCTTGGGGTGTAATTCCTCCAGCTAATTGTAATGCTCGCGTGATAGTCGGTTGACCGCTGATATTTGGTGTATTCTGGTTGTTTCCACCACCTTCTGCCGCTCCTGAAGTTACTAAATAAGACCCAGGACGAATAACTTCACCAACTACCGCTACAGTCCGGGGTCTAGTTGGATCAGCTGCGAAGTTGGCTGCTGCTATATTACGCGCTGTTGCAACGTTAAAGTTTCTACTAGTTGGGACATAAATGGTGTCACCATCCCGTAAAGTAATATCTTGAAAACTTCTACCTGTTTTGATCAAGTCATCTAAATTAAGATTGACTGTTTTTTGTCTCGGACGACGTAACTCTACTTGGGTGATATCAGCACTCAATGTTACTCCCTGAGCAGTTGTTAAAGCGGCTAAAACAGTTGGGTATTGAATACCTGGGTCTTGCCCCGCACCACCTTCCAATCTGAGAGTGTAAGCCCCCGGACGGGTTACTTCCCCAGCTACAAATACGTTGATCGGACGAGGAGATAGTAAATTGACAGAAATAATCGGTCGTCTCAGAAAACGAGCGTATCTTTTAGCAATTGCATCAGCCGCTTGTTCCGTTGTCAAACCCTCAATAGGTACACTACCAACTAAAGGTAGGTTGACGGCTCCACCAGGAGGAATTACGTAATCACCTGAATACTCTGGCACTTCAAACACATTTACTCTGATGCGATCGCCTCCACCCAATGAGTAATTTGAACGAATTTGAGTAGCTTGTTGTGCAAAAACTGGATTAACTGGTTCCAAAGTTACGGTAACGGCAGTTAATAACATTACACCCACTAATGGTCGGGCAAACAATTTTAATAGACTTGTGTTAAGCATATTTACCTGAGATTCAGATTTGTTAAGCACTGTCTTAACATTTTATTCTTGACTATACGTAAGTGTTCAAGTTCCATTACACTTTTATTTTCTAAAATAACCGGAAGTTGATAGCAGTAAATTATTTATTAAGTTTAAATTTTTAATAAAGTTAATATAAAGCTGAATTTCTCGGCATCTAGAATAATTATTAGTAAGTCATAATAAACACATTTAATTTCTTTGAGATTAATCCAAGGTCTTCAACTCTTCAATTATTTAATCTATTTTTTGCCAAAAATCCAGCTTTTTCAATTACCTTTTCTATTTCTTTACCAAGTTAAAATGATCATACGAAATCAAACTAATTAGCAATTATAACTCTGCTCTCAAAACACTGGGATTGAAAAATTTAACTAAAGTATACTTCTCTACATTTTTCCTTGAATTTTCTCCATAAAAAACTCTTCTAAAGAAGGACGATAAGCGTTCATCGCAATCAGATATCCTCCCATCAATCGAAGACTCGCAATAAAATCATACATTTCTCCTTGTAATTCACCTTGCCAACAGCCATCAGATAAAGATGCAAGATTCGGAATCCATTGTTGTAAAGTTTCCCAATTACCACCTTGACCTTTAACTCGATATGTGTTTTGCATTCCTAATAATTGAGTGACGTTACCAGAACAGATTAGTTCACCTTGGTTAAGGATTGCAATGCGATCGCAAATTAATTCGACTTCATTAAGAACGTGACTGTTGAAAAAAATTGTTTTTCCCTGCTGCTTCAGGTTTAAAATAATTTCACGCATCTGATAACGTCCCATAGGGTCTAAACCGGACATTGGTTCATCCAAAAAGATTAAATCTGGGTCATTGATTAAAGTTTGTGCCATTGCGACACGTTGTAACATACCCTTAGAGTAACGTCGCATTTGCTTTTTACGAGCATCAAATTTGGATAACCCAACCAAGTCGAGTAATTGAGGAATGCGTTGCCGTTGAATATTTTGGGGAATTTGAAATAAATTCGCACTCCCAACCAAAAATTCCCAACCAGTCAGGAAGTCGTACAGATAAGCATTTTCGGGTAAATAACCAATACGTTGCTTAGTATTGCGATCGCCAAGTGGTTTACCTAATAATAAACCTCTTCCGGAAGTGGGACGGATAATTCCGAGCAATAATTTGAGTAGAGTAGTTTTACCAGCACCATTTTGTCCGAGCAATCCAAAAGTCTCTCCCCGTTCAACTTTCAAAGAACAGCTTTTAAGAGATACAACCTTTTGATTCATCCAAAAACCAGTACGGTAAACCTTTCGTAATTCCGAAGTGAGAACTACTGGGGAATCTTGAGTTATGTCAGGAGAAAACGCAGTTTCTTCAACAGACTTCATGAGAACACACAAAACGGTAAACTAATTACAAGATACCCAGTTGTGTGGTGAGAATAACAATTTTTTTATAGATAAATCAGCCTTCGAGGGAGCGGGAGGTATGTCACAAAATAGGGAAAAATCAGGTAAAAATAAAACCCAAAAATATTTATTTGTCTAATATGAGTAACCTGCTTTCCAGCATTCGCCAAGAGAACAATTGCACTCACCTTAATCACAGAAGTCGGGTTTTTAGGACAAATATCAGTATTACCAGACAATCCTCATAAAAACTCGACTTTTTACCCCAGGGCTGTGTTGACTATTCCCTATTCAAAACAATTCCTACCACAAGAAAACTCCATAATCGCTTTAGCTACCACTTCCGGTTGCTCTATTGCAACTAATGTACTTGCTTGAGGTATTTCTAAATATTTAAATTCGGGACGAATTTGTCGAAACTGTTCTGCTCGGTCGGTTTCCATGGGAGGATTCCCTGGTATTGGTTTATAATCTGCACCAAAAATTGCCAACACCGGAACTTTCACGTCCTTACTAGCTTCAGCAAAGGTACGAAAAAATTGACCGAAAATAAATGCATAGCTTATCCAGCGTTGTTCAATGTTAGGACGCTCAATCAATGCTTCTTCAATCAGAATATCACCGTTTTTCTCTAAAAAAGATGGCTGGGAAAATCCAGCTTGGTTAAATGGTCTGATGTTGTCTGGTAACAACAAATTAACCCATATGGCTGCATCATCGGTTGCTAATGCTTGCTGATATCCCTGATTTTGAATTTCTGTTGGTGGTGATGCAAGAGTGTTAATCCCGTAAGGAGAGATAATTACTAATGATTTGACTAAATCGGGATTTTGTGCAGCAACTTGCAATCCACTCAGGGTTGTAGTATCTGTTGTGACTACGTTTGCGGGACGACCTACTATTTCTCTGAGAAATTCAGTGATAAACTGGTCGATTTTTTGCAAGTTATAGGTAGTTTTCGGCTTTGCTGAACGACCTACCCCCGGCAAATCCATAATGTAAACTGGGAAACCTGCTTGATCTAAAGAGGCTCGGAGTTGGCGAAATTGTCGATGACTAACTCCCCCGAAAATACCATGAAACAACACAACGGGTGTCGCCTTTTTAGAGCTTGATTTCAACGGACTTCTAAAAGCAATGGTTCCAAAATCTTTCAGTTCTACTGTTTGATTGAGTACGGATTTTAACTCTGGTGAAGTGGGTATCCCTTCTTGAGAAGTTACCCTCGCGAGAATTTGATTATCTTCTTCGGTGACAATTGAAGTCGCACCCGGTATATCTATATCTGGAGGTTGTTGTGCCATCACAGGTGTTACAAGTGTCATTAGAACGCTCAAAAGTGTCAGCGTCACACAAGTCAATATGGTTTTGATTTTCATGATTGTAGAGAATATCTCGATGTATGAAAAACTAACGGGACTTAGACATTTTTTGTGGTCGAAAAAAGCCTCAAAGGTATACATACCAGTATTTTCACGTCGATTTGGTTATTTTTTTGATATATCTGGGTTTGAGCGATTTTTCGGGTGTTGAAGTATGTCCCTTGTCCTAACTCGATTTGAAGCTTTTTTCTCGTTGTTTTTTGTCTAAGTCCCGCTAAGAAATTATCTCAACAGCGCTTCTACCTCTGCTGTGCCGATATCCAATCCCTAGGTAAAAGCGGAAACTCCAAATTCTTGATTGAGTACATTTGCAGCATCATTGGTTAGGGTAGCTTGGATGTTATCAATATTCAAAATTGGATTTCTGGCTAAGTTTGATGTCCCTAGAGAACCAATTTCCAAATCAAACAAGGGAGCGCGGGTTACTAAATCATCATTCACTATTACTGCTCCCGTAATCACTGGATTATCATCTAGATTTGTGACGATGAAATCCGTTAAATCAACTTTGGTTTCAGGGTTACTCAAGGTTAAACCACCATCGTGGATAATATCTACTTTTCCTGTATCAATATCTACCGCACCACCAGTAATTCTGAAGTCTGCTACACCGAGTTCAATATCGCTACTACCAAATCCTTCAACCTCTACATTCAATCTGGAAAGAGCATTGGTCAAATCTGAACTAAATGTAACTTGTGTTTCACTTTTAGGACTGTTAATGATGTCAAAGTTACTAGGTCTCTCTAGTTGGTAATTCAAATCATTTAAAAATCCTAACCTGCTAATAGTACCGAAGATCAAGTTTGTCAGGTTTGTGTTGGCATGGGTAAATGAAAATTGCATAGCTGATAACCTCATATAAATTGGTGCCACTTAATCCAAATTATCTACCTAAAATTAGTTAGGTAAAATTACAAAAAAATTATTTCTCAATTACACCGTGGAGAAATAAATTAATCGACTTAGCAATCATCTGTTCTTCACTGTCGGGACTGTATTGTTTAAAAGTCCGGATTGGTTCGATCACAGCTAAAAATGTCGCTGCGATATAAAATGGTTCAGTTCGTAAATCCTGTTGGTAGCGAGAAAACAATTGTGCGATTGCAGGAATCACACATCGATCCATTACCGATTCTATCTGGGCTGCTTTTTCCTTGGGGAGTGCAGGTAAATCCGAATCAACTAGACGACTCACATGGAGTGGAGGTTGAGTTAAAAGCCATTTTGCTACCTCATTTAGACAATCTTCCAATCCTAAGGAAGATACCTTCCTCATAACTTGCTCTAATCCTTGCCGTCGCTGTTCGAGGTGATGTATGGTAACTTCCACAAACAAATCCTCCTTACCGCCGGGAAAGTGATAGTACAGTGACGCTTGTTTGATACCAAGCTGCTCCGCAATATCCTTTAGGGTGACAGAAGTATACCCACGTGCTACAAACAATTCTTGAGCCACGTTGATCACCGCTTCTCTCGATGAATTTTTACTTACCTCTTTACCCATGTTACCTAACTTAAATTAGGTAGATATTTTTGTCAAGAGTTTTTAAGGAGGAATTATAAAACTCCCTTAGAACTGGGAATAGTACTTGCCCGTCGTTGGTCGATTTCAGTCGCCATTCGCATTGCTCTAGCAAAGGCTTTAAATGTTGCTTCAATAATATGATGGGAATTGATACCATCAAGTTGACGAATATGCAGCGTCATCTGACTATTGTTTGCGATCGCCACAAAAAATTCTCGCACTAACTGAGTGTCGTAATTTCCGACTCTTTGAGTAGGAATTTGTAAACCATAAGTTAAATGAGGTCTTCCGGAAAAGTCTAAAGCTACCTGAACCAAAGCTTCATCAAGGGGAGCGACAAAATGACCGAACCGCACAATACCTTTGCGATCGCCAAGTGCTTGAAAAATGGCTTGTCCTAAAGTAATGCCGACATCTTCGTTGGTGTGATGGTCGTCAATTTCCCAATCTCCCTTAGCTATGACTTCCAAGTCAATCAGCCCATGGGAAGATATTTGATGGAGCATATGGTCTAAAAACGGAATGCCAGTTTGAACATTGCAATTACCAGTACCATCTAAATTGACGGTTACTTGTACGTCGGTTTCTCCAGTAGTGCGACAAACAGTAGCAGTCCGAGGATTAAAACTAGTTTTATGATGATTTGAAGATATTACGGAATGTTCGCTTGAGGGCATAGCAATTAAACTTATTAAAAAACACTGAATCTATTATCAGCTTAAATTGATTTTAAATTACCAATAAATTATGTAGAGACGTTGCATTGCAACGTCTCCCAATATTTTGATATCTATACAAAATATCCTTGTAGTATCAATTACATTCCCATAATTTCGTAACCTGCATCTACATACAAAACTTGACCAGTGATACCACTGGCTAAATCGCTAGATAAGAAAGCAGCAGCATTACCCACTTCTAGCTGAGTCACAGTACGCTTCAGGGGAGCAACTTGCTCCACATGATGAATCATATCTAAAATACCGCCGACCGCGCTAGAAGCCAAAGTACGGATGGGACCAGCCGAAATTGCATTGACGCGAATATTTTGCTCTCCAAGTTCTGCTGCTAAATAACGCACGCTCGATTCCAAAGCTGCTTTAGCAACACCCATGACATTGTAATTAGGAATTGCTCTAACACCACCCAAATAAGTAAGAGTCACAATGCTTCCCCCTTGAGACATTAGAGGTTTAGCTGCACCAGCTAATTGTGCTAGAGAATAAGAACTGATTTCCAAAGCTAAATTAAAGCCGGCGCGAGAAGTTTCACTAAAACCTCCGGTTAAGTCATCTTTTTTCGCGAAAGCAAGACAATGAATCAAAATATCTAAAGAACCCCATTTTTCTTGAATGGTATCAAAAGTCGATTTTACTTGCTCATCATCTTGGACATTACAGGGCAAAAACAGGGTAGGAGAAAGTGGCTCTACTAAATCGGCAACTTTTTTCTCCATTTTACCTTTTTCGTCAGGTAAATAGGTAATACCAATATTTGCTCCTGCTTTATGTAGTTGTTGAGCAATACCCCAAGCGATAGAACGGTTATTAGCAATACCTGTAACCAGCGCGTTTTTCCCAGTTAGATCCAGCATAAAAGTTACCTATTTAATAATGGTTCATGGTTGAGCATACTAGATATTAGACCGATTTTTTTGACTTTTAAATTCAAATTATCCGATGTTGCAATTAATGTTATTAAAAGTATGATATTTTGTTTACCACTGATTTTTTATGATATTTTAAATATTTCTTCATCAAAAATATTTACTTATATCAAGTAGCTAAATAACTCTTAAAAATTAGTAGATCAAAGAGTTAAAAATTATGTATCATGATAAACAAATAGTAATGAGTTTTTCAGGTTAAGTATAGGAAAGTACAAAAAGGTTAACAATGCAATATTGATTTTTCAGGTGTAATATACGGTAATCTATTTTATTTTTCCGGCATTGGGTAGGGGAAGGGAGATGATTGTGACGCAAGATAAAGCCCTCGCAAATGTGTTTCGTCAAATGGCAACTGGAGCTTTTCCACCAGTTGTGGAAACCTTTGAACGTAATAAAACGATATTTTTTCCCGGCGATCCAGCCGAACGAGTTTATTTTCTTCTTAAAGGTGCCGTGAAGCTTTCCAGGGTGTACGAGGCAGGAGAAGAAATAACTGTGGCGCTACTACGAGAAAATAGCGTTTTCGGAGTTTTGTCTTTATTGACGGGAAATAAATCAGATCGGTTTTATCATTCGGTAGCATTCACGCCAGTAGAATTACTTTCGGCTCCAATCGAACAAGTGGAGCAAGCACTCAAAGAGAATCCGGAATTATCGATGTTGATGCTGCGAGGACTTTCCTCGCGGATATTACAGACAGAGATGATGATTGAAACTCTTGCTCACCGAGATATGGGTTCTAGATTAGTAAGTTTTTTACTAATTTTGTGTAGAGATTTTGGAGTTCCTTGTGCTGATGGCATAACAATTGATTTAAAGTTATCTCATCAAGCGATTGCCGAAGCAATTGGTTCTACTCGCGTTACTGTTACAAGATTGTTAGGCGATTTACGAGAAAAGAAGATGATTTCAATACACAAAAAGAAAATCACTGTACATAAGCCAGTCACTTTAAGTCGGCAATTTACTTAAAGCAGCTTGATGCCGTTGAACGTCTAATAAAAGTGAATCGGAGGTATTAATAGTGCGGCATATTCCGCCGTAAACTTGATTTGATTGTGAAAAAAACATCTGAAATAATCTGACTAACAACTACTAAATTATCCAGTTGAGATTACAGATGCTTTTATTTTGGTAGCAGATAAATCATAATTGAGGCTGCTACCAATTTATTGAAAATTTTTAATTGTATTTTTCAATAAATTCTGAGAGGTATTGGGGAAGTTTTGGCAATAAAATTGAGGTCAATCTGAAAATAAGGTATATTCAGCTCTTGCCTTATTTGCCTTTGCCCACAGACAATAACTGGAAGTAGTAGGCTTGTATGTGGAAGGATGAATTCGGCACGATTATATGACCACCGCGTTTATCCTCATAACCGCAATTTTGATTTTGGGAGGAGTAATTGCCACCGTCGGCGATCGCATCGGCACACGGGTAGGCAAAAAACGCCTCTCACTGTTCAACCTGCGTCCGAAAAAGACTGCGGTTTTAGTGACGATTTTAACGGGAATAGGTATTTCGGCATCGACTTTAGCGAGTTTATTTTTAGTTGATGAAGGATTGCGTAAGGGAGTATTTGAGCTTGAGGACATCCAAAGAGATTTGACATTGAAGCGAGAACAGCTTCAAGGTACCACTCAAAATTTAGAAATTACTAAAAATGAGTTAGAAGAAGCTCGGAAGCAGCAAGCCCAAGCCGAGAAAGATTTGCAGATTATTAACCGTTCTCTGCAAGCTGTAAACACCAAGCAACGTCAAACTCAAGCCCAACTCAATCAAACCCTCAAGCAGCAAGCCCGTACTCAAGCTTTATTGCAAGGTACTGAAACGAAGCTAAATCAAGTGGCAACTCGCTACAAACAAGCCATAGAAGAGCTGCAAAACATCATTGATGAAAGAAACAACCAAATCAAGGAAATCAACCAGTTAAGGGCAGAAAGACGGCGATTATATGTAGAAGCAAAACTTGCCTTAGAGCAAGCAGAAGCAGCGATCAACAAACGCGATCGCGAATTAGATAAACGTCAAGAAGCCATTGAAAAACGGGATCAAAAAATTGCTCAACTTGATAAACAAATCCAAGAGCGAAATTCAGAAATCGCAGCGCGCGAGAAAATGATTGCTCAGCGGCAGAAAGTGATCAATGAAAAGCAAGCTCGTCTTTCGGATTTAGAAAGACAACAAGCTTCTTTAGAACAGCAACTGACAAAATTGGGTCAATCCAATCGGGATTTGCGGTTGGGTAAGTTGGCTTTGGTACGCGGACAAGTTATTGCTGAGGCAGTAGTTAGTGTCGAAAAACCCGATGCAGCAGAGCAAGCGGTAATTCAATTATTGCAAGAAGCCAACCGTTCAGCTCTCCAACAATTAAGCGAACCCGGAAGCAATTCTGCCAAAAATGATCAGCAATCAATTTTATTTGCCACAGCAAAACAAATTCAGCAATTGAGTAAGCAGATTGATGATGGTAGAGAATATGTGGTGCGAATTTTTTCCGCAGGTAACTATGTCAGAGGAGAAAAGCGCATCGAATTTTTTGCCGATGCAGCACCTAATGATATAGTCTTTCAAAAAGGTGAAGTGCTAGCTACTACAACAGCAGATCCTCAAACCATGACACCAGATCAGGTAAGACAGCGACTAGAGTTATTAATTTCTGCCTCGCAATTTCGCGCTCGTAATGCTGGGATTTTAGAAAATATTCAAATAGAAGGTACTTTTATTCGATTTGTGGCTGTATTGCGGCAGTACAATCAGTCATTAGACATAAAAGCTGTTGCGGCTCAAGATACATACAGAGCGGGACCATTAAAAGTTAAACTAGTGGCAATTTTAAATGGGCAAATAGTATTTAGTACGTAAAATAATAATTTAATAGCTTTTTTGTAAGGAGTAGGGACTAGGGAGTAGCCTTCGGGGAGAATCTAAACCTTTGACCTTAAACCTTTAACCTTAAACCTCTGACCTTAAACCTTTAACCTTAAACCTCTGACCTTAAACCTTTAACCTTAAACCTCTGACCTTAAACCTTTAACCTTAAACCTTTGACCTTAAACCTTATTTGATATGACTTCTCGTAAATTTTCACCTTCCGACTCGGTGATTTTGGGTTTTGATCCTGGTCGAGATAAGTGCGGTGTGGCTGTGATGGGACTTGATAGACAACTCCAATATCACGAAGTTGTATCTTCATCGTCAGCAATTACGACTATTAAAAATTTGTATCAACAATATCCAATTTCTTTGTTAGTGATGGGAAACCAAACTACAGCAAAGTTGTGGAAACAACAAATACAAGAAAATTCATCCCCGACAGTAAATATTATTTTAGTAGACGAGCGGTATAGCAGTTTGGAAGCACGCGATCGTTATTGGTTAATGTACCCACCCAAAGGATTAACCAAATTATTACCCAAGGGAATGCGAACTCCACCACGTCCGATAGATGATATTGTTGCGATTTTGCTAATTGAAAGATATCTTAACCGCTTGACTGAATAGTTAGGAGTTAGGAGTTGGGAGTTGGGAGTTAGGAGTTAGGAGTTAGGAGTTAAGAGTTGGGAGTTAGGAGTTAGGAGTTAGGAGTTGGGAGTTGGGAGTTGGGAGTTAGGAGTTAAGAGTTAGGAGTTAAGAGTTAGGAGTTAAGAGTTAGGAGTTAAGAGTTAGGAGTTTGGAGTTAATAATTTATATTTATGTCCAATTACTAATTACCCATTACCTATTACCCATAATTTCAAACTTCTGGTTGATAATTAATCGTTGTTGATTTTTGACTGATTTAAATATCAGATCGAATTGTAAAAATGTAATCTCCTCCGGGTTCGAGTTGATAATCTTTTTGTTCTAAAAAGCGGCTGAGAGGTTCTTTGATTAATGCTCGACCTTGAGAGGGTGTAATTGATAACTCAGCTTGACTAAAATGCCACTGAAATTGCCATTCAAATTCTCCCGCTTTTACTTCACCTTCGAGTAAACCGCTGTGCCAGGATTGTCGGGTAATTCGCACATGGGCTGTAGTTTGCGGTAGTCGTTTAGAACTCACGATTTATTGCAATACTGACTGAATTTATGAATAAATTTTAATATTTAATAATTTTTCTGGCTTACCCCACCTAAACTTCATTGTAGGTGAGGACTCTGCCCAATGTTTTTTTGCAAATTACAGCGCGGATTTTAGATTTGTGATTCCGGACACTTAGTATAACTGTCCTGGAAATCTAAAATCCCGAAGTTTTAACAGTAAACAGTAAACAATAATCTATTAGGCCGGAAAAGTTATGTATCCCCCATTAATAGGGTGGTATGCATTGGTAGCGGATTTAAATCTGCCACCATGAGTTGCTCAATAGTGATTGATAACTGGTAACTGTTAACTGATAACTGATTTAAGCGTTAGCGGCTGCTTCTCGTGCTGCTGCGGCTTGTTCTGGATGAATACCTAAGCGGGTAAGGTTTATTCTTCCTTTGCTGTCAATTTCGCGAACTTTGACAATTACTTCATCACCAACAGCAACTTCATCTTCAACTTTACCAACTCGGTAGTCTGCTAATTGAGAAATGTGAATCATCCCTTCTTTGCCGGGTAAGAATTCGACAAAGGCACCAATTGGGATAATGCGAGTGACTCTACCAGCGTAAACATCACCTTCATTGAGCTTGCGTGTCATTGATTGAATGATCAAGCGAGCCTTTTTAGCTTTATTCTCATCGAGGGCGGCAATTGTCACGGTACCATCGTCTTGGATATCGATTGTGGCACCTGTTTCTTCAGTAATTCCTTTGATGGTTTTACCTCCGGGACCAATCACCAAACCAATCATATCTGAGTCAATTTTGATGGTTAATAACCGTGGAGCAAAAGGTGACATTTCTTCACGCGGTTTATCTATACAAGCAAGCATTTTTTCCAAAATGTGCAATCGCGCATCTTTGGCTTGATGAATGGCTTGAGCGATAATCTCCATAGATAAACCATAAATTTTCATGTCCATTTGCAGTGCGGTAATACCAGTATCGGTACCAGCAACTTTAAAGTCCATGTCGCCTAAGAAGTCTTCTATACCTTGGATATCCGTCAAAACACGAACGCCATCTGCTTCTTTTATTAAACCCATTGCTGCGCCACTAACGGGTTTAGTAATAGGTACCCCTGCATCCATTAATGCTAAGGTCGAAGCACACACCGAACCCATTGATGTTGAACCGTTAGAAGAAAGCACCTCGGATACGACTCGAAGTACATAGGGAAATTCATTCTTGGGTGGTAATACAGGTAATAAAGCTCTTTCTGCTAGCGCACCGTGTCCAATTTCTCTTCGTCCGGGGGGACGTAAAGGTTTGGTTTCCCCAACAGAATATGGTGGGAAGTTATAATGGTGTAGGTAATGCTTTTGCTGGTCTGGTTGCAAGTCGTCGTTTAAGTTTTGAGCATCTCCGGGTGTTCCCAAGGTACAAATAGATAAGACTTGGGTGAGTCCTCGGTTAAACAAACCGCTACCGTGAACTCGTTTTGGCAAAATGCCTACTTGACATGATACAGGACGAACTTGATCAAGCTTACGACCATCAACGCGAACACCATCTTCAACGATTTGACGGCGCATCAACTTTTTAGTTATGTCTTTAAAAGTATTGTCGAGTGCTTTACTATCCTCGGTTGCTGCAACTCGAATCGGATCTTCCTCTGGTAACTCTTCAATAGTTTGAGAAATTTCGCTTTTTATGACATCTAAAGCTTCATCTCGTTCGGTTTTCGTGAAATCGAACTGTGACAGAATTTTTTTTATACTATCAGTAGCGCGATCGCAAATAAAGTTTTCTAGAGTGGTATCGACTTCGGATGGTTCTTCGCTAATAATTTCGATACCTAGTTCTGCGAGTAAATCAAGTTGTGCTTGGATTAAATCTTGTACCGCTTCGTAACCAAATTCAATTGCCTCGATAATATCTTGTTCTGGTAACTGATTGGCTCCGGCTTCTACCATGATTACACCATGGGGGGAACCTGCGACAATTAAATCTAAATCTCCAGCACTAGCTTCTGCATAGGTAGGATTAATCACAAAATCATCTCCTACCAAACCAACTCGTACCGCAGCCATCGGTCCGTTGAAGGGAATTTTTGCTAATAAGGTCGCAATACTTGCACCAGTAACTGCTAGCACATCCGGCGGTACTTGCTCATCTACCGAAAGAGTGACTGCTATAACTTGCAGGTCATCTCGTAACCAAGAAGGGAACAAAGGACGTAAAGGACGGTCAATCAAACGACTGGTAAGAGTTGCTTTTTCTGGAGGTCTTCCTTCTCTTCTAAGAATACCTCCAGGAATTCTACCCGCTGAATATAATCTCTCTTCGTAATCTACAGTTAAAGGTAGAAAATCAATTCCTTGTCTTGCTTGCGATCGCGTCGCTGTCACTAATACTGCTGTATCCCCAGATTGTATCATTACAGACCCGCCAGCCTGGGGAGCTAACAAGCCAACTTTCAGTCGAATATCCCTTCCGTCAAAGGATATTGACTTTTCAAATTCTTCCATTCAGTTTTTTTCCTTCTATGCACTATTCGCTCTCAGTGGCAATCCTAACATTTATGCTCTCTTGCTTGCCGCAGTAACTTATAAATCAGTTGCCTTTGTGGACGAGTGTATATCAATATATCGTTTTTTTACTTTGTTTGAGTTTTCTTTCAAATTCTTTACTTGTAACTGTTCACTGCTGGTAGTCTGGCAATCCAAAATTGGTAGGATAGGGAGTAGGAAGAAGGGAGAAGGGAGTAGTCTATTTCATTAAATATGATGGACTAATTTATTTACTAGCGAGCGAGACGCTCCCACTACTACAAACGCATTACCCCACATAATTATGAGGGGTTTGTTCATCTACCGACGTGCTGTAGAGACGTTATACATAACGTCTCTAGACAATTTGGGGAAAAACTAACCATTCAAAATTAAAGTGGTGGAGTACTAAACTACATAAGTTTTGAGGGGTTGAAGTAGTGCGAAGCGCGTTCACGCCTTCCGGAGTGCGGCGAGCGCGTGTCCTTGCGGACACATGGAAAAGCTAGCTAGTTTTTTGATGTATCTTATACAAAGAAGCGAGAAAAAATTAAATCGATAGAGGTTAAAGTTTGTTCTGATTAGCTAATATGATTATTTGATATGAGGGATTGTTTGTTGCAAGGACGAAAATAAATCTTGAGTTTGTGAGTTTGATTTTATCTTAGTTAATTTTTTCTAAAAGTATTTTGTATTTAAGAAGTTTTTATCAGTTCAGATAATATGGACTCCGAATATCAACTAAAAAATCAATTTTTTTTTAGAATCGTCATGATTAAGTAGTTAAGAGTAAAGCATAGTATTAGTTCTATAATCATTTGACTGTTGTTGGCATATGGCAATTTTACACGGTAGTTGGTTACTACGAGGTCAAGGTAGCTGTTTTTTTGTTTGGGGAGAAACTTGGCGTTCTATAAGTACCGATTCTACTGAAGATGAGTTAATTGGGGTGCAGTCTCATCATGGAGCGATGACACCGTTAGAATTATTAGAGTTCTTGCGTTCCCGTAATCTTGCAATTCCTGACGAATGGGTACAAACTCAAGCTGAAAATTCAAAGGTTCAGTCAGGTAAAAAACCCAAATCTACAGCGGGTGATGAGGTAACTTTACCGAACGAGTCTATTGTCGTTGCTTTACCGACTCATATTCCTCAACCAGAAAAGAAAAAGAAAAAGAAATCGGAAATTGATATTATATACCCGCTACATTCAGGAATTAATCCAGCAGAAATCACAAAACCGCAATATTTGCAACCTTGGCAAGTGAATGGTTTTTGTTTGAACCCTAGGGAGACGATAAAATTTTTAACTTCCTTACCGATGAATGTTGCCGATGATGAGCAAACTTTTGTCGGAGGAGACTTACGTTTTTGGTCGCAAGTTGCTCGCTGGAGTTTGGATTTAATTGCGAGATGCAAATTTTTACCCAAAATTAATACATCGGGTAATTTGAAAATTGCCAGTTGGGAAGCACTTCTAGATAGTGCTGTTGACGGAAGCCGATTGGATAAATATTCGCGATTAATGCCAATCTCATGTCGGGTATATCAAGAACAAAGTGGGGAGAATGATTACCCGTCAGTTGAATTACCTCTCGAATCGGAACTACTATTACTAGATTTCCTGAATAAAACCATAGATGCTCAAGTGCGAGCAATGGTAAATTCGTTGGATGCAGCAGAAACTCGCTTGCTAGCATCTTTACCATCTGTAGTCCGACAATGGTTACATTCGTTAACTAGTAATAAAAACTCAATTAGTGCAGATACCCTGGAAGTTGAAAGGTTAGAAGCAGCGCTGAATGCTTGGACAATGCCTTTACAAAACCAACTTGGACAAAGAAGTCTTTTCCGCACTTGTTTTGTATTACGGACTCCACAACCAGGGGAAACTGAGTGGTTATTGGAATATTATTTACAAGCGATTGATGATCAAGAATTTTTATTAGATGCACAAACCATTTGGAATCATCCAGTGGAACGATTAGTTTACCAAAATCGGATTATTGATAAACCCCAAGAAACATTTTTACGAGGTTTGGGTTTAGCTTCGCGGCTTTATCCAATCATTGCACCTAGTTTAGATACTGCATTACCTGAATCTTGTCGTCTTGAACCGATGCAAGCATATGATTTTATTAAGTCGGTAACTTGGCGATTGGAAGATAATGGTTTGGGTGTAGTATTACCTGCAAGTTTAGCAAATCGTGATGGCTGGGCGAATCGTTTGGGTTTAAAAGTCAGCGCTCAAACTCCGAAAAAAGCCGAACGTTTGGGTTTACAAAGTTTGCTTAATTTCCAATGGGAATTAGCAATTGGGGGACAAACTCTTTCCAAACAGCAGTTTGACAAACTTGTCGCTTTGAACAGTCCTTTAGTAGAAATCAACGGTGAATGGGTAGAATTGCGTCCCCAAGATATTAAGACAGCACAGACATTTTTTGCCGGTAGAAAAGATAAAATGGCGCTGTCGCTAGAAGATGCGCTGCGATTGGGTTCCGGAGATACCCAGACCATTGAAAAGTTACCTGTAGTCAGCTTTGAAGCATCTGGAGCCTTAGAAGAATTAATTAAAAATCTTACGGATAACCAAGAGATAGAACCGCTACCGACACCTAAGAATTTTCGCGGAGAACTACGTCCTTATCAGCAACGGGGAATGTCTTGGCTGTCATTTTTAGAACGTTGGGGCTTAGGTGCTTGTTTAGCAGATGATATGGGTTTAGGGAAAACCATTCAGTTCATCGCCTTTCTACTGCACCTCCAAGAACAATCAGCCTTAGAAAAGCCAGTATTACTAGTTTGTCCGACTTCCGTATTAGGAAACTGGGAACGAGAAGTAAAAAAATTTGCTCCGAACCTTCAAGTTTTACAATACCACGGTGATAAACGTCCCAAAGGGAAGGCATTTCAAAATGCAGTCAAAGAAAAGAATATTGTAATTACGAGCTATTCATTAGTTCATCGTGATTTAAATTCATTGCAAGATATTTCTTGGCAGATAATTGCTTTGGATGAAGCTCAAAATATTAAAAATCCAGAAGCAAAACAGTCGCAAGCAGTACGACAGTTAGAACCAGAATTTCGCATTGCTTTAACGGGTACACCAGTAGAAAATAGACTACAGGAACTGTGGTCGATTATGGATTTTTTAAATCCGGGATATTTAGGTAATCGACAGTTTTTTCAGCGACGTTTTGCCATGCCAATTGAAAAATATGGTGATACTTCTTCTTTATCGCAATTACGTTCTTTAGTTCAACCTTTTATTTTACGTCGTTTAAAAACAGACCGCGATATCATTCAAGACTTACCAGAAAAACAAGAAATGACTGTTTTTTGTGGTTTAACTCCCGAACAAGCAAAGCTTTATCAACAAGTAGTAGAAGATTCTTTAAGCCAAATTGATGATGCAGAAGGATTGCAACGTCGAGGAATGATTTTAGGTTTACTTGTGAAGTTGAAACAAATTTGTAATCATCCAGCCCAATACTTGAAAAAAGATAAATTAGAACACCATGATTCTGCAAAACTCCAGCGTCTTGAAGAGATGTTAGAAGAAGTAATATTAAATGGCGATCGCGCTTTAATTTTTACTCAATTTGCGGAGTGGGGTAAGTTGCTCAAACCCTATCTAGAAAAGCATTTTAACCGAGAAACATTATTTTTATATGGTAGTACCAGCAAAAAACAACGCGATGAAATGGTAGATCGTTTTCAACAAGATCCACAAGGACCACAAGTAATGATTCTTTCGTTAAAAGCAGGTGGTGTCGGCTTAAATTTAACCCGTGCAAATCATGTATTTCACTTCGATAGATGGTGGAATCCCGCAGTAGAAAATCAAGCTACAGATAGGGTATTTCGTATCGGTCAAACAAAAAACGTACAGGTACATAAATTCGTTTGTACTGGTACTTTAGAAGAAAAAATTCACGACATGATTGAAAGTAAGAAACAATTAGCAGAACAAGTTGTAGGTGCAGGTGAAGAATGGTTAACTGAAATGGATACCGATCAACTCCGCAATTTATTAATACTTGACCGGGATGCAGTTATTGAAGAAGATAGTTAGTTAACAGTTAACAGTTGACAGTTGACAGTTGACAGTTGATGGTGGGAGATAAAATAGTGAGTATATCAATAGTTTATTGATAACTGATAACTGATAATTGATAACTGATAACTGATAATTGATAACTGATAACTGATAATTGATAACTGATAATTGATAATTGATAACTGATTATGCAAGCAAATTACGATTTCCAAGCATCGAGAGAATGGTGGTCTCAAAAATGGTTAGAATTATTAGATTCTTACCGTTTTAAAAAGCGTTTAGAACGTGCGAGAAATTATGCACGTCAAGGAAATATTCTCAGCATTAAATTTGAAGATGCAAAAGTCTTAGCTGATGTACAAGGAAGCGAACCAGAACCTTATAATGTTTCTCTTTCTCTTGATTCTTTCAGCGAAGAAGAATGGAATTTTATTGTTGAATCAATGTCCCAAAAATCAATATTTGCGGCTAAATTATTAGCGGGAGAAATGCCACAAAATATCGAAGAAGTATTTACAGCAAATGGCTTGTCCCTATTCCCTTTTACCTTATCTGAAGTTCATAGTAAATGCTCTTGTCCTGATAAAGCTAACCCCTGTAAACATATCGGTGCTATTTACTATCAATTAGCCGACCGTTTCAGTGAAGATCCATTTGTATTATTTCAATTACGAGGTCGTACTAAAGAACAAATTATCAGCGATTTACGTAAATTACGTAGTGCTAAAGTTGCAGATACAAAATTAGAAATTTCTGATGTTGAAGAATCAATTAACAAAAAACAAACTCCGTTAGAATTAGACAATTTTTGGCAATACAATCAGCCATTAGAATCTTCTTTAGTTGTTATTGCACCGTCAACTGGCGAGACAGTTTTGGATGTATTAGGTTCAATTCCGTTAGCAAAAGAAGATGAAAAACAAGCAAATTTAAATTCTACAGATATTGTCATGAAATATCTAAATTCTTTGTATAAAGATGCTAGTCAGAAGGCATTTTTAGATGCTATGAATGTTGGATAAAATAGTTTTAATCAGGGAATCGGGAGTAAATAAATATTAATAGGAAATAATAAGTAATCATTCAAACTTAATATAAAAGTTTAATTTTTCGTGGGGTAAGAAGTCAGTTTTTTAGGAATATTTTCTGATGTTAGCAATATTTCTTCTCAACACCCGAATTGTGTTATTATTATTTCCTGCTAATACTTCCTGGAGCGTACTCACATAATACAATATTGATAATCGTTCAAGCGCACCTAACTCGTAAAAATTAATAACTGATAACTGATATTCTATGATTACAAGGTTATGCAGTTAAACAAGAATGGAACTTCAAAGCAAAATTATTACTGTAGAATTGAGTGATGGTACAAATGTAAGAGTTGAAGCTACTCTTATTGGAGAACGCAAATTAACCTTTCAAACTAGACCATTTAGCGAAGTAACTGGTGCTATAGTGTCTTTAGCACAAGAAATTGCTGAAACGGTACAAAAGCTAAAACCTGATAAAGCTCGTGTTAAATTTGGGATAGACGTTGGTGTTGAATCGGGTAAACTAACACCTTTGCTTGTTAAAGATGCTTCTACAGCTAATATCGAAGTTACTCTGGAATGGGGTTATTAAAGATTAACTGAAAATGAACTAGATATTAATTATATATTAATATTAATAACAATTCTAGAAGTCGGGTTTTTACGACGATTATCTGCGATTACAGATAGTTATTCTAAAAACCCGACTTCTCATACCCACTTGTTGATCTAATTATAGAAAAAGCCCCCGCTTTTACGCGGGAGCAACTGATTGTCATGTAACGAAACTTGGAAAACTAGGTAAACTAGTCTAGATCTGGCATAAACATTACTGGTTCGCTTTCGCGGTCAATACCTTTCTCGAAGCCACCAGCAGCCGCACGAGCGCGACCTGCGTGCCATAAATGACCGATTAGGAAGAAGAAACCTAATACGAAGTGAGATGTAGACAACCACGCACGAGGAGATACGTAGTTAAAGGAGTTGATCTCGGTTGCAACACCACCTACAGAGTTCAAAGAACCTAGAGGCGCGTGGGTCATATATTCAGCAGCACGACGAGCCTGCCAAGGCTGAATGTCATTTTTAACTTTTTCTAAATCAAGACCGTTAGGACCGCGTAGAGGCTCCAACCAAGGACCACGGAAATCCCAGAAGCGCATGGTTTCACCACCAAAGATGATTTCACCAGTAGGAGAACGCATCAAGTATTTACCTAGACCTGTAGGACCTTGAGCAGAACCGACGTTAGCACCCAAGCGTTGGTCACGAATCAAGAAGGTCAAAGCTTGAGCTTGAGAAGCTTCAGGACCAGTAGGACCAAAGAATTCGCTGGGGTAAGCGGTGTTGTTGTACCAAACCATAATGGAAGCGATAAAGCCCATTAAGGATAAAGCACCCAAACTGTAGGAAAGATATGCTTCACCAGACCAGATGAAAGCACGACGAGCCCAACCGAAAGGCTTAGTAAGAATGTGGAAGATACCACCAAAAATACATATGATGGCAACCCAAATGTGACCACCAACAATATCCTCAAGGTTGTCAACACTCACTATCCAACCTTCACCACCGAAGGGAGACTTGAGCAAATAACCGAAGATTGTCGCCGGATTCAAGGTTGGGTTGGTAACGACGCGGACATCACCACCACCGGGTGCCCAAGTATCGTACAAGCCACCAAAGAACATTGCTTTAAGCACCAACAATAAGGCACCGCATCCTAAGATGATTAGGTGGAAGCCAATGATGTTGGTCATTTTGTTTTTATCTTTCCAGTCATAACCAAAGAAAGAAGAGTATTCTTCTAAGGTTTCTGGACCGCGAACGGCGTGATAAATACCGCCAAAACCTAATACTGCGGAAGAAATTAAGTGAAGTACACCAACAACAAAGTAGGGGAAGGTGTCGAAAACTTCACCACCAGCACCAACACCCCAACCAAGAGTTGCTAAGTGAGGTAGCAAGATTAAGCCCTGTTCGTACATGGGCTTTTCAGGAATGAAGTGAGCAACCTCAAACAAGGTCATTGCTCCAGCCCAGAAAACGATTAAACCTGCGTGAGCAACATGAGCGCCCAGTAGTTTGCCGGAAAGATTAATCAAACGAGCGTTACCAGACCACCAAGCAAAGCCTGTACTTTGTTGGTCGCGTCCGCCTGCTCCCATTACCATTTGTTTATTAGAGAGCGTTACCACGTGGCAATACCTCCTCGGGGAATATAAACTGTTCGTGGGGTTGGTCTTGAGGAGCCATCCAAGCGCGGATACCCTCGTTGAGCAAAATGTTTTTCGTATAGAAAGTTTCAAACTCAGGGTCTTCTGCGGCTCTCAATTCTTGAGATACGAAGTCATAAGCACGTAGGTTCAGCGCTAAACCGACTACACCGACTGCGCTCATCCATAACCCTGTAACTGGTACAAACAACATGAAGAAGTGCAACCAGCGTTTGTTGGAGAATGCAATACCGAAAATCTGAGACCAGAAACGGTTTGCTGTCACCATCGAATAAGTTTCTTCTGCTTGGGTTGGTTCAAATGCACGGAAGGTGTTGGAACCGTCTCCGTCTTCAAACAAGGTGTTTTCCACGGTGGCTCCGTGAATTGCACACAACAGCGCACCACCCAATACTCCGGCTACTCCCATCATGTGGAAGGGATTCAAAGTCCAGTTATGGAAACCTTGGAAGAATAGCAAGAAACGGAAGATTGCTGCGACACCGAAACTGGGTGCGAAGAACCAAGAAGATTGACCCAAGGGGTACATTAAAAATACGCTGACGAATACTGCAATTGGTGCAGAAAATGCGATCGCGTTGTAAGGACGAATTCCCACCAAGCGGGAAATCTCGAACTGTCTCAACATGAAGCCAATTAAACCAAAGGCTCCGTGTAATGCCACAAACGGCCATAAACCGCCTAATTGGCACCAACGGGTAAAGTTACCTTGAGCTTCTGGTCCCCACAATAACAACAAGGAATGTCCCATGCTGTCTGCGGGTGTGGATACTGCCACGGTCAAGAAGTTACAACCTTCTAAGTAAGAAGATGCTAAACCGTGGGTATACCAACTGGATACAAAAGTTGTACCTGTGAGCCATCCACCTAGAGCCATGTAGGCACAGGGGAAAAGCAATAAACCCGACCAACCGATAAATACGAATCTATCTCGCTTTAACCAGTCATCGAGTACGTCAAACCAGCCTCTACTACTAGGGGCGCGTCCAACTGCGATAGTCATTTGGACAAAAATCCTCTTTTACTAAAATTGCAACGCTTAGCACGCAAACGACATTTTTATTTGGTCACTCTCAACAGTTTTAATACTGTCAATTTTATGAGAAAATACCTCCATAAGAGTAGTTATTTCTCAGGGTTGTGCCAAACCCCAATCACAGACTGTATTCACAGACTTTGATTGCTTAATAATTCTTAACTTATCACATTAATCAAGTTTTTGTACCTAATTCACACTCAAAAATCAAGTATTAAGTGCAAACCTGCTACATATATCAATATCAGAATTTTTACAATTTGACACAACTTTTCTCAGAAAACTTAAATTTGTTAGAAAATCTAAAGAAATGGAAATAGTCACCGCTACAGTGGCAGACTTTTAATAGCAATATGGAATTTTTCATAAGATTAAACCTAAACTAATGACATGACGGCATCAACAATCATTTCTCAAGGCAGTAATGTCCTCACACAGAAGGTTCTGGGTTCTCGTAGATTTAGCAATTACTGGTGGGCAACAATCGTTTTTTTAGGAGCTACAGGGTTCTTTTTAGCGAGTTTGTCAAGTTTTTTTCAAAAAAATTTACTTTTAGTTACAGATGCAACTCAGTTGGTATTCGTCCCTCAAGGTTTAGTTATGGGGTTATACGGTATCGCCGGTTTGCTGTTGTCTTCATATCTGTGGCTAGTAATTTTATGGGATTTAGGAGGCGGATACAACGAATTTAATCGAGAAACAGGTCAAATAAAAATCTTTCGTTGGGGATTTCCTGGTAAAAACCGGCAAATTGAAATCGACTGTTCAACTCAAGACGCGCAATCGGTACGAGTGGACATCAAAGAAGGACTCAACCCCCGTCGCGCTCTTTATCTAAGAGTAAAAGGTCGCCGAGATATTCCTTTGACAAGAGTCGGTCAACCCTTATCCTTAAAAGAATTAGAAACTCAAGGCGCTCAGTTAGCGAAATTCTTGGGAGTACCGCTTGAAGGATTGTAGGGAGATGGGAGGATGGGGAGATGGGGAGATGGGGAGATGGGGAGATGGGGAATAAATTCTTGCTTCTAACTCCTAACTCCGGTGGTATTAACTCCGGTGGTAAGTTGTCGCGCATTTAATTTGTATTTTTCTAGCGGGCTGTCGGGCCCGCACTACAAGATTTTAATAAAATTTGAATATACAAATTAAAGGCTTTTTAGCTTACTAACTCCAATCCAAAATCCAAAATCTAAAATCTAAAATTGATTAACTGTTGCCTAAATTACTATAAAGGCTAAGATACTTGGGTTGAGTTTTCTAATAGAAATGTTGTTAAAGGCTCCTAAGTATTTTTTGGTTACACTTTTGATTGTTGGTGCTTTGATGTTAAACGGATGTTCTGGGAATGAAGTAGCTTCTACTTCTCCAGACTCGACAGTGGCAGCAGCAGACAACGATACAACCGCACAAGCGACTCTTGCATCTGAAGTAAAGAACGAGGCTTTTCCAGGAATGAATAATTTACCCAGACTAGAAGGTAAAGCTACCGTGGTGATGACTGTTAATGGTTCACCAATCACGATTGAATTAGATGGAACAAACGCTCCGATCAGCGCCGGTAACTTCGTAGATTTAGTCCAAAAAGGCGTATATGATGGTTTAACTTTCCATCGAGTGGTACGCGATCCTCAACCATTTGTAGCTCAAGGTGGTGACCCCAAAGGTAACGGAACAGGTGGGTATGTAGATAAACAAACTGGAAGCGAACGTACTATCCCCTTAGAGATTAAGCCAGCAGGTGCCAGCGAACCGATTTATGGTAAAACTCTCGAAATGGCAAATGTTAGTCAAGCACCAGAATTACAACATAAAGCAGGTGCCATCGCAATGGCGCGATCGCAATCCCCAAACTCAGCTTCCTCGCAGTTTTATTTTGCTTTAGCAGATCTAGCTTTCTTGGACGGTAACTACGCAGTATTTGGTAATGTCACCGAAGGAATGGATGTTGTCAACAAAATTCAGCAAGGTGACAAAATCGAAAAAGCTGAAGTTACCGCAGGTGTCGAGAATTTGAAAAACGCCGAGTAATTAGGACAAGGGGACAAGGGGACAAGGGGACAAGGGGACAAGGGGACAAGGGGACAAGGGGACAAGGGGACAAGGGGACAAGGGGACAAGGGGACAAGGGGACAAGGGGACAAGGGGACAAGGGGACAAG